>PJTQ01000117.1_pt1 | contig 124668 bp, 144 predicted proteins | sample 1512231 | NCBI WGS metagenome assembly PJTQ01 (sample SAMN08177688, study PRJNA422409) | Soil metagenome, whole genome shotgun sequencing project. | isolation source: Soil (3) enriched on wood chips | place: USA: Madison | collected 2015-01-15 | reverse complement strand
TCTTTTTGCGCCCGCTCTGTTGCTGATCCTGATCACCGGATTGACTGCTGACCGCTTCAGCCGCCGGGGCATCATGCGTATCTGCCTTCTGGTGGAGGCGACTTGTGCGGGTGGGTTCTTTCTCCTCGCCAATGCGGATGCAGACCAAATCTGGCCGATTTTCGCCATTCTGTTCCTCCTCGGCACGGCCCGCGCCTTCTGGAGTCCAGCCGCGCAGTCGCTCGCGCCCAATATCGTGCCGCCCGAAGCGCTGGCCAACGCGATCACCGCCAATGCCTCGGCCTGGCAATTCGCCTCGATCATGGGGCCAGCGGCTGGTGGGTTGCTCTACGGCATCGCGCCGGAAGTCGCTTTCGGCGTTGCCGGAGGGCTGATCCTTATCGCCGTGGTCATGGTGTCGCTCATTCCCCGCCCGGCACAGTTGCGGCAGGCGCAGGCCAAGAGCCTCGAAACCCTATTGGGTGGGTTCCGCTATATCTTCTCCAACCGCGTGGTGCTGGGCGCCATGTCGCTCGATATGTTTGCCGTCATGGCCGGCGGTGCGGTGGCGCTCATGCCCATTTATGCCAAGGATATTTTGCAGGCCGGGCCCGAAGAGCTTGGACTGTTGCGCGCTGCGCCGGGCATTGGCGCGCTGGTGATGGCGCTCTGGCTCATGCGTCATCCGCTGCGCGACCATGCGGGGAAACTGCTGTTCCTGTTCGTGGGCCTGTTCGGCGTCTTCACCGTGGTCTTTGGCCTCTCCACCAATGTCTGGCTCTCCATGGCGGCTTTGGCGCTGGTCGGTGCATCCGACATGGTGAGCGTCACCATCCGCGAAACCATCATGCAGCTCTGGACGCCCGAGGAAGTGAGAGGCCGCGTCAATGCGGTCAATTCGGTGTTTATCGGTGCGTCGAACGAGCTGGGTGACTTCCGCGCCGGTACCGTCGCGCATCTGTTCGGGCCTGTGCCTGCTGCCATTATGGGCGGGCTTGGAGCGGTCATCATTGCCGGAGCATGGGCTGGTCTTTTCCCCGAGTTGCGCAATCAACGCAGTCTCGACAAGCGCATGGCCTAGCCGGGCTTTGCACTCCAGTTCACCCGGTCGCGGTAGAAGCGTTCGATGATGGGAATGAGCAGCGAGAACGGTACCATGCCCAGAGCCACGATCTGCAGCCACATCACGCCCTCAATGGTGAAGTGACCGCGCTCGGCATTGAGCAGCAATTGGGCGACGGTCTGAAAGGCCACATGGACGCCGATGCCGGTCCATAAAGAGCCGGTGACGATCCGCACCACGCCCAATATCGCGCCCATGACATAGAACATCGAGGCATGAGCGACATCGATCCCGCCGGATGTGATCAGCCAGAGCGCTACGCCCCAGCTTCCGAACAGTGCCGCCTGAATGGTTACGGCAAGCCAGGGTTCGACCAGCTTGCCCAGATTGGTCTGGAGATAGCCGCGAAAGGCAAGTTCCTCGGGCAGCGCTTCGAGCAGGAAGACCAGAATAATCAGCAGGGGGATGAAGGCGAGGATTTCGCCCCATGATGCGGTGGCTTCAATCTGCACCAGACCAAGTGCGACACAAATGCCGAGGCCCAGAATAAATGGCGCGGTCCATGACAGGACACCCACCAGAAATGGCTTTAGCGCGGAGCCGTCCAGCGCCAGTCCCAGATCGGCGAATTCTTCCTTGTCGAGCATGCGGCGCACCATAACGATAAGGGGCACGGCGAGAAGGCTGGTCAGCACAGCCATGGCAATATGCCGGTCGAGGCGATAATCGGGGCCGAATAGGAGCGTGGCCAATTGTGTCTTGCCGAGGAAGATGGCGAGCAAAGCCAGCCAGACGAGACAGATGTGGGCTATGATGTTCTGCGTCACGGAATTCCCCTTCGGTTCAGTGGAGCACCATCTCCGCTCCGTACCGCCCGGTCGAACAGGGCGATCAATTCGCGCGTATAGTGATCGAGGTCGATGTGCGGATTTTCGGCCCAGCGACTGAGCGTGCTCTCGATGGCGCCGGATATTGTGGCGGCCATGACGTCGATGTCGAAAGGCGCAAAACTGCCGTCGGCCTGCCCCTCGGCCAGCCAGTCGCGCAAGAGGTCGTGTTCTTCGGTGCTGGTATTGGCGATATAGTCGGGTGTGGTGCCGGTGCCGATATGGCTGAGTGCGATATGGCCGATGGCCAGCAATTCAGCGCGGTGGGTACGCATATAGGCCAGTTGCCCGCCGATATAGGCGGCGATGCGCTCCCAACTCGTCGTCGCCTTGTCGATCTCGGGCACCAGCGCCGCTTCGATCCTCTTGCTGATCGTGGCGAAAAGCTGCTCGAATATTTCGTCCTTGCCGTTGAAATGGTAGGAAATGACGCTCTTGGAAATGCCGGCTTCCGCCGCGATGCGCGACAGGGAGGTTTGCGCCACGCCATTGCGCGCCAACACCATAATGGTCGCGTCGATGATCTGCTTGCGCCGCTGTTCTTCGATGAAAGACATCGTATTTCCAAAATTAGACCGATCGGACTGATTTTGGTCCAGTCGGCCTGAATGTCAAGTCTGGCGGCAATGCTTGACTCCGGGGGAATGCCCCTCTAAGACGCGCCCACCTATTCCGGCCTTCGGGCCCATAGGCGCACCCGGGATTCTCTGTTGGGAGTCTGTCGGTCCTGTCGCAAGCCAGGGCAGAGGAGGGCGCGATCCATTCAAACTGTTATGAAAAGGATACGCGATGTCGAAGCGTCATTCCGCAAAGTACAAGATTGACCGCCGTCTTGGCGAAAACATCTGGGGCCGTCCGAAGTCCCCGCTGAACGCTCGTGCTTATGGCCCCGGCCAGCACGGTCAGCGCCGCAAGGGCAAGCTCTCGGACTATGGTCTGCAGCTGCGCGCCAAGCAGAAGCTCAAGGGCTATTACGGCTCGATCACCGAAAAGGGCTTCCGCCGTCTTTATGACGAAGCCAGCCGCCGCAAGGGCGACACCGGCGAAAACCTGATCGGCCTGCTCGAATCGCGTCTGGACGCAATCGTCTACCGCGCCAAGTTCGTGCCGACCGTGTTCGCTGCCCGTCAGTTCGTGTCCCACGGCCACATCCTGATCAATGGCAAGCGCGTCAACATCCCATCCTACCAGGTCAAGGTCGGCGACAAGATCGAGATCCGCGAGCGCTCCAAGCAGCTGACCGTGGTTCTGGAAGCCAACCAGTTGGCCGAGCGTGATGTGCCTGACTATCTCGAAGTCGACCACGGCAAGCAGACCGCCACTTATGCCCGCGTTCCCGCTCTGTCGGACGTGCCATATCCGGTCCAGATGGAACCGAACCTGGTCGTCGAATTCTACTCGCGTTAATCGCGTTACGACGAACACAGAATTGGAAAGGGCCGCTCTTCGGAGCGGCCCTTTTCTTGTTTCCCTCACAATCCCTTCGGCACACCTTCCCGACCGCCATCGAGATCGGTCAGGAGCGGCGTGAAGTCGGCGTCCGTCGCCAGATAACGCGGATCGTCATAGTCGACGCCCGAGATTGCGTCGGCCGGGATATTCGCCTCGAAGGTACGCAGGCGCTTATAGACCGAGATCAGCGAGATAATGGTCGTCCACGAATTGGCGAGGAAGCGGAACGAACTGTCCACCTGGTTGAAGGCGTTGCTGACCTGCTGGAAAAGGCCGAATGTCAGCGCCCCGGCGGCAATGGAAGGCGACATGGCAATCAGCGGCACGAAATTGGCCCCCTGCAGGTACAGATAGCGCGCGACGTTGAAATAGAGATAGTGGCCATAGAGCCGGAAATAGTTCCGCTGCACGCCGAGGAAAAAATCCTTGGTATCCAGCGGGCGGGCCCTGCCATGGTCATCTTCGCCATAGACAAGCTCCTTGCGGAAGGCTGCTTCCACGCGCTGGTTCTGGAATTCAAGGCCCGGCAACTTGACGCCCACCAGCCCCAGAAGCAGCGTGCCGGCCATGGCGGACATCAGCGCCACCCAGACCAGGCTTCCTTCTACCGGACCGATGATCGGCAGTTCGGTGATGTTCTGGGACAATCCCCAGAGCAGGGGCAGGAACACCAGCAGGGTCATGACGGAGCCGACCAGCGAAACGGCCAGGCCCTCCACGATATTGGCAAAGCGCTGCGTGTCTTCCTGAATGCGCTGAGATGCGCCTTCCACGCCCCGCAGGCGCGGCCAGTGGCTCATATAGAAGAAGGTCATCGCTCGCCGCCAGCGGAACAGGTAATGGGCGATGAAGAATGCGTTGAGCACCAGCAGGGCGATGCGCGGCAGCAGGACGAACAGGACCGTCGAAAGCTCGCCATAAATTGTTTCGAGCGACACGCTGCCTGGATTTTGGAGGGCACCCTGGAACATGTTGTAGAATTCGCCATACCAGGCGTTCATCCATGCGCTGGCCTGAACGTCGAAAAACACGACTTCCACAATGGTCACGCTGCCCACGACCGACCACCAGTACCAGCGCCGATTGTTGCCGATCCAGTACCAGGGGATGCAGAACAGATATCCGGCCATGATGACATATTGGTAGAGCCAGACCTTGTCCGCGGTCAGGAATACGTCGGGATCGGCTTCCGTGGGAACCTGAGCGATGAGCGGCGCGAGGCTGATGGCTCCTTCAAGGGCTGGTCCGATGCTGAACCAGACCATGATGCACAAGGCGGCCCACGCCAGAGCGGTGGTGAAGAAAAGCTTGGGGTCGGGAAAGAATGAGCGAAACACCGCGAGACTCCAGGGTGTCGTGAGGATGTCATTATCTAACTGCTGCAAATCGCGTAAAACAAGGATGCCTTAATCAGCTTTGGTAAGGTTGTGCACCGGCGCTTTGTCTTTCCATCCCCGCCAAGGAGCGCTATCAGCTATCCGACCGAACAATCGAGAGTTTTGCCATGAGTGCGGTGATGGAAGCCCCCGCCACGCCCGACGAGGCCGAAAGCGGCGCACATCCGATTTTTGCCAATGCGCCGCGCTCGGTGGAGTTCAACAAGCTGCGCAAGCGGCTGATCCGCAATGTGCGTGAGGCGCTGGAAAAGTTCGCCATGGTGCGACCGGGCGACAAATGGCTGATCGCGCTGTCTGGCGGTAAGGATTCCTACGGTCTTTTGGCGCTGCTGCTCGATCTGAAATGGCGCGGCATGCTGCCGGTCGAATTGCTGGCCTGCAATCTCGATCAGGGCCAGCCCAATTTTCCCAAGCATATCCTGCCCGAATATCTCACTGGGCTCGGTCTCGAACACCGCATCGAATATCAGGACACCTATTCCATCGTCACCGACAAGCTTCCCGCTGGCGCGACCTATTGCTCGCTCTGCTCGCGGCTGCGGCGCGGCAACCTCTACCGCATCGCGCGGGAGGAGGGGTGTACGGCGCTGGTTCTCGGCCATCACCGCGATGACAGTCTCGAAACCTTCTTCATGAACCTGTTTCATGGCGGCAAGCTCGCGGCCATGCCGCCCAAGCTGGTCAATGACGAGGGCGATCTCGAAGTGCTGCGCCCGCTGATCTATTGCGCGGAAGAGGATTTGCAGCGCTTCTCGGATGCCATGGCCTTTCCCATCATTCCCTGCGACCTCTGCGGTTCCCAGGACGGTCTTCAGCGCAATGTCACCAAGGCTATGCTGACCGATATGGAAAAGGCGATGCCGGGCCGCAAGGACGTAATGATCCGCGCTCTGGGCAATATTAATCCCAGCCATATGCTCGATCCGCGCCTGTTCGATTTCGCGGGTCTCACCACCGAGAAGAAGGACTGATCGCATGAATATCGACCGCCTGGCCGCCATCCTCAAACAAGCCGCCAAGCAGGAGATCATGCCGCGGTTCCGCCGACTCGACGAGGGCATGGTTCACACCAAGACCAGCGCCTTCGATCTGGTGACCGAAGCCGATACCAATGCCGAGCGTGTCATCACCGCCGCCATTCTCGACCACTCGCCCAATACACTGGTCATCGGTGAAGAGGCCGTTGCCGCCAACCCGGCTTTGCTGACATCGAACCTCGAAGACAGAATCACCATTTACGTCGATCCCGTTGATGGTACTGCCAATTTTGCTGGTGGTCTGCCGCTCTTTGCGGTCATGGCGGCGGTGGTGCAGAATGGCGAGCCGGTGGCTGGCGTCATCTATGATCCGATGGGCGATGATTTCCTGATGGCCGAAAAGGGCTGCGGCACCTGGCAGGTTTTCCCAGATGGTCGTCGCATCCGCATGAAATTTGCCGATCCGGTTCCCCTGTCGGAAATGGGCGGCTCTGCGTCCACGGCTTACCTTCCCATCGAACAGCGCCGCGTGGTTTTGAGCAATCTTGCCAAGGTCAAGATGACCGCCAATTATCGCTGCGCTGGCCACGAATATCGCTTTGCGGCCGGTGGCAATGTCCACTTCCTCGCCTATGGCAAACTCATGCCGTGGGACCATGTGGCCGGCGCGCTCATGATGCGTGAATGCGGTGCCCATGTCGCCAAGTTCGACGGCAGCGAATATCGCCCCGGCGATACCGGCGGCGGGCTTCTCATTGCGTCGGACAAGGCAAGCTGGGACGAGTTGAAGCGGGAAGTGTTTACCGTCTGACAGCCAGGCTCCGCCTGCCGAAATTAAGCGAGCCAACTGCCATAGCGCAAATGTTCAGGGAGCGCCGTAATGTCCTTTCAAGCCTATCTCGATGCGGTCGAGGTCAAGACTGGCAAGACGCCGCGCGAGATTGTCGAGCTGGCCAAGGCCAAGGGCTTCGACGATCCCAAGATCAAGGCGGGGGAAATTCTCGATTGGCTCAAGGCCGAGTTCGATCTGGGGCGCGGTCATGGCATGGCGCTGGTCCATGTCATCAAGAAAGGCCCCGAGATCGATAGCAAGCATGTCGGCACGTCCGGCGTGCACCGCGACGAGAGCAATATGCTTTGGCTGGATGGCGCGGCTACGAAGCCGTGCTGAGCACCTTCGCTGCCGCTTCGACGGCGCCGCTGCCGCGCGCGATGCCCAGGGCACCCATGCCTGCCTCCATCGTGCCCAGCACGCCCATGACCATATGCGCGTTGACATGGCCCATATGGCCGATACGCAGATAATCGTCATAGGCAGGCTCGTGCGGCAGGGCCATGCCCAGCCCGATGCCGAGCGTGACGCCCGCTTCTGTTTCCAGCCAGCGTCGCAATTTGCCAGCGCCGCCATTAGGGATGGTTGCTGCCGTCACTGAATGCCCGCGCGCCGCGCTATCGCTGATATTGAGCGCGATGCCTGATCCGTCTCTGCCCCAGGCGTCAAACGCGGCCCAGATGGCGCGCGATAACTTGCCGTGGCGCGCCCAGACCGCATCCAGTCCTTCCTCGTCCAGTATCATTTGCAGCACTTCGTGCAGGCCATAAAGGTGCTGGGTGGGCGGGGTGCCGCCGAAATATTGCCAGAAGGATTCTGGCACCATGCGGGGTGGGGCGCTCCAATAGGGCGTGGCCAGGTCCGCCTCCGCTGCGGCCTTCAGGGCCTTGTTGGAAAACCACAGCAGCGCCAGCCCTGGCGGCATCATCAAGCCTTTCTGGCTCGCGCCGACCAGCACATCGATGCCCCACTCATCCATGCGCAACTCGTCACAGCCAAGCGAGGCGATGGCGTCGACCGCCAGCAATGCCGGATGGTCTGCGGAATCCATGGCTCGGCGGATGGCCGCAATGTCGTTCTTGACGCCCGAGGCCGTGTCCACATGCGTCACCAGCAGATATTTGATGCGCTTGTCCCTATCCGCCCTGAGTATCTCGGCAATCCGCTGCGGGTCGGCGACGGCCCGTCCAAAATCGACTATCTCGACATCGACGCCCATACGCTGCGCCGTCATGGACCAGCCCGTGCCGAACAGGCCCGTGGTCACGCCCAGCGCCTTGTCGCCGCGCGAGAACATATTGGTCAGCGCCGCCTCCCAGCCGCCATGCCCATTGGCGATATAGATGGCTGCGTGATGCCGCGTGCCCGCCAATTGCTTGAGCCCGGTGAAAATGCGTTCGGTGATCGAAATGATTTCGCCTTCATAGATATTGGGCGAGACGCGATGCATGGCGTTGAGCACCCGATCTGGAATGACCGAAGGGCCGGGAATGGCGAGATAGGTGCGGCCGGTAATGGGAGGCATAAGGAGAATCCGATGGGCAATAGTGGAGCCACGCTAACGCAACCCGCTCGCCGGGTCATGCCCATGTCAGCGGGAACCTCCGTTGCGCGCTTCAAGCAATCGGCTTGCTCAATGCATAAGTCTGCGCTTATGTTACCGCATGAGCGAGACCGAAATTTTTAAAGTCCTGGCTGATCCGACCCGCCGCGCCATTCTTGAACGCCTCTCTGGCGCCGAGCTGACGGCGACCGATCTGCGCGAGGGCTTTGCGATCACGCAGCCGGCCATGTCGCAACATCTGGCGGTGTTGCGCGGGGCGGGGTTGATCAGCGAGCGGCGCGAGGGACGCTACGCCCATTATCGCATCGCGCCGGACGGTTTTGCGCCGCTGCATGATTGGCTGGCTCGGTATCGGGATTTCTGGCCTAGCCGGATTGACAATCTCAAAACCCTTCTCAAGGAGATGGATCAGTGAGCGACGCAGAAACGGAACTGGTTTTCGAGACCGTGCTGGATGCGCCGCCAGAGAAAATCTGGCGGGCGCTCACCATCCCCGAATTTCGTGATCGCTGGTTGCAACCGCCAGATGGCGTCAACCTGCATCTGGTGAATGTCAACGCTCACAGTCTGCTGACATATAGCTGGCAAGAGCGAAGAGACGGCGACGAAAGTGGCACGGAGCAGAGCTTCGTCACCATTGAACTCACACCGAACGAAAATGGGACCACCGGTTTTCGGCTGACCCATGCGCCGGTTCTCATTCCGGCCGCGGCCAATAGCAATGATGCGGCGACAATTATGATGCGCGCCGCCTAAGCCTTCGTCTTAATGCATTGATATAAAAAGGAGATCGCCTATGCGCGACATGATGAATCTCGTCCCTATGGTGGTGGAAACCTCCAGCCGGGGGGAGCGCGCTTTCGACATCTACTCGCGCCTGTTGCGGGAGCGCATCATTTTCGTCAACGGCCAGATCGAGGACAACATGGCCTCGCTGGTCAGCGCCCAGCTTTTGTTTCTTGAGTCCGAAAACCCGGCTAAACCCATATATTTATACATCAATTCGCCGGGTGGCGTGGTGACGGCGTCGCTGGCCATGTATGATACGATGCAATTCATCAAGGCGCCGGTCGGCACATTGTGCATGGGCATGGCCGCTTCCGCCGCAACCTTGCTTCTTGCCGCCGGAGCGCCGGGCATGCGTGCCAGTTTGCCCAATGTTTCCATAATGTTACATCAGCCCTCGGGCGGCTATCAGGGGCAGGTCACTGATATCATGATCCATGCCGAGGAAAGCCTGCGCCTCAAGCGCCGGACCAATGCGCTTTACGCCAAGCATTGCGGCCGAACTTATGAAGAGGTCGAAATGGCGCTGGAGCGGGACCGGTATATGGCGCCTGAGGATGCGCTGGCCTGGGGGCTGGTCGACCATATTTATTCCGATCGGTCCCAGCTTGCGGTGCCGGGACCGACCGATAATTCAAAGGCTTAGTGGGCGGCCGGCGTCGGGGCATCGGCATGGGCATATTTGTCGCCGACGCCGAACAGCTTGCCCTTTTCGGCAATGAGGATGCAGACCAGGGCTAGAGCGCCCATCAGGAAATAATTGGTGGCGACAGGCACGGTCGTGTTGTTGAACAACTGTCCTGCAAGACTGCCGATCACTGCCCCACCAACGGTCTGGATAAACCCGAACACCGACGCTGCCGTGCCTGCAACATTGCCCAGCGGCTCCATGGACAGCGAGTTCATGTTCGATGACGACCAGCCAAAGCTGAACATGATGACGGCCAGCAGGCTGAAGAACAGCCAGAGTGGCAGCATGTCGTTCAGCGCCAGAACCAGCCAGATGCCTGAAAAACCAGTGAAAGCGAGCATGGCGCCATGCGAGAGCCTGCGCATGCCATAGCGACGTACAACGCGCGAATTGGTGAAGGAGGATAGGGCCATCAGGCCGGCCATGGCGGCAAAAGCGATTGGGAAATAGACGCCCAGACCGTAGATATCGACATAAATCTGCTGGGCCGAGGTGATGAAGCCAAACAATGCGCCGAACAGGAACATGCCCGCAAGACCATAGGAAATGGCCACGCGATTGGTGAAGACGATGCGGAAGCCGCCCAGCACGCCCTTGACGCTCATAGGGCGGCGCTGATCCAGCGGCAGGGTTTCGGGGAGCCTGAAATAGGTCCAGATCCACAAGGACAACGCCAGAAGGCCCATGAAGATGAAGATGTACTGCCATGGTCCGGTGAGCAGAAGCACCTGGCCAATGCCCGGCGCGATGATGGGAATTGCCATGAACACCATAAAGGTGAGCGACATGACCTCGGCCATCTCACGGCCCGAATACCTGTCGCGCACCACGGCCTGAGAAATCACCCGCACGCTGGCCGCGCCCATTCCCTGTACAAAGCGCAGCACGAGCAGCATGGCAAAACTTGGGGCGAATGCTGCGGCAATTGCCGCAACAACATAGATGCCAACACCGACGAGCAGCGGAGCCCGGCGACCAAAACGGTCGGTTAGCGGGCCGAAGGCCAGCACCGAAATGCCCATGCCCAGCATATAGGCGGTGACGACGAACTGGCGTTCGTTTTCGTTGGTGACGCCCATTGCCTCGCCCATATAGGGCAGGGCCGGCAGCATGACGTCGATGGCCAGTGCATTGACCGCCATGAGGGCAGCAACAAGGGCAATGAATTCAGGCCGGGAAAGAACCCGGTTGAAATGTTTGGACATGGATGAAACTCGCTATGGCCGCGCGAAGGGCAGCCCGAATGATTTTGGGGACAATGAACCCGCATCGGCCATTTGACAAGCCTTCAATCGGGATATGCCGATGAAAGGATCAGGCGGGGCGCGGCGTGAAATTGGTGTCCGTGCGCTCGTTGATCGGAATATGGATGGCCGCTGAACCGAGGCCCAGAATAATGCCCAGATACCAGACCAGATCATATGCCCCGGTCGCATCGTAAACATAGCCGCCGAGCCACACGCCGACGAATGAGCCAATCTGGTGGCTCAGAAAGGCGATGCCGTACAGCATGCCCATATAGCGGGGGCCGAAAAACAGGGTCACAAGGCCCGCCGTAAGCGGCACCGTGGACAGCCAGAGCAGGCCCATCATCGCCGCGAAAGCATAGGCCGTAACCTCGCTCACCGGAATGAGCAGGAAGGCGGCGATGGTAATCGCGCGCAGGAAATAGATGAACGCCAGCAGCAATTGCTTGGGCAGGCGACTGCCAAGCCAGCCGGACAGGAGCGAACCTACGATGTTGAACAAGCCGATGACGGCGATGGTCCAGCTCCCAACTTCGGGGGATAGCCCGCATTGCACCAGATAGGCGGGCATGTGGACATTGATAAAGGCCAGGTGAAAACCGCAGACAAAAAAGCCAATGACCAGCAGCCGATAGGAGCCATAACCCCATGCGCGCGACAGTGCCTGCATGAAGGGGAGATCCGCCTGACCGGGCACCGATTCCGTACGGCCGCGTAAAGCGACGGAGAGTGGGATGATCAGCAGCAGGAGCGTAGCGATCCAGACTAGCGCCATCTGCCAGCCAAAGGCGTTGATGAAGCCTTGGCCAAGGGGGGCGAAGATGAACTGGCCAGCCGAGGACGCTGCCGTGGCGACGCCAAACACGAAGCTGCGCTTTTCTGCCGGGACGACGCGACCAAAAGCGGCCATCACAACGCCGAAGGAGGCGATGGCGATGCCGACGCCTGTCACAACCCCTGCGGTCAGGGTCATGGTCAAGGTATCGGGTGAGAAGGCCATGCCCAGGACGCCCAGCGCATAGATGACGCCACCCACGGCCAGAACGCGCGCCGAGCCATAGCGGTCGGCCATGGCGCCGGCAAAGGGTTGTGCGAGGCCCCAGACAAGGTTCTGGATGGCCATGGCCATGCCCCATTGCTCACGGGTCAGGCCGAGATCGTCAGTCACTGGCAGGGTGAACAGGCCGAATGAGCCCCGAGTGCCAAATCCGATGGCGGCAATGATGCAGCCCGCAATGATGACGAATGGCAGGGGAACAGCGGGGCGGACGGCGGTAGACATAGGGAGACTCTCCGGCAGGCATGGCACCTTATTCCCGCCGCCAGCATCACGCAAAACGATAATCGGGAATGAGAGTCATCAAATAGCGTGATGGGTTGACGTTTGGGTCAAAGGGTAGGAAACGGTGCGCGATATGAGGAGCGTGCCTTGATCCGCCACATCGTTTTCTTCACTGCCAAATCGCCCGACCAGATCGACGCAATCTGTGAGGGGCTGTCTCTGCTGTCTGAAATTCCGCACAGCGCGGTGTTCGAGGTCAGCCGCAATAGCAAGGTCGATCTCTACGGCAATGATGTTGATGTGGTGGTCTATGCCGAGTTCGCTGACCGGGCAGCGTTCGACGCCTATAAGGCGCATCCGAATTATGCCGAGGCAACCAGCCGTGTTCGTCCCTTGCGCGATATGCGCTATGCCGCCGACGTCGTTGCAGGCGACGAAAACTAAAAAGCGAAAGGCTCCACCGGGTTAGGATGGAGCCTTTAAAAGCTGATTCAGGTAATCAGGCGCTTTGCTTGAGGGCGATACCGGCCTGTTCGAGCTGCGTCTTGAGTTCGCCGGACTGGAACATCTCGCGGGTGATGTCGGCACCGCCGACGAATTCGCCCTTCACATAAAGCTGCGGAATGGTCGGCCAGTTGGAATAGGTCTTGATACCATCACGCAATTCGTCGCTTTCCAGAACATTGGCGCTGTCGAATTCGACGCCAAGATAGTTCAGAATCTGGACGACCTGACCGGAGAAACCGCATTGCGGGAAGTCCGGGGTGCCCTTCATGAACAAGAACACGTCGTTGTTTTTCACCTTGTCGTCGATGAAGGCGTTGATGTCGGTCATGGCTGGAGCCTTTCAGAAAGTCCGGGGTCAAGGGCCGGTTGAGGTTGCCTTTAGATAGGTCAGGATCGGATTGCTGTCGAGAGTATCGCCGATCACCGATGTTCACTGTGTGCTGGCGCAAGCAAGCCCGCGCTCAGGACGCGGCGAGCTTTTGTGCAATCCAGGGGTGAGCGACGAAATCGGCTGTCGTCTCGAAAAGTATCGCGTTCCATCCATGCGCCCTGGCGCCATCGACTACCTTGGGCGTGTCGTCGAAGAACAGGGGCGGCTCGGCCTGAGGCCCCATGCGGGTCTCGGCGAAATCGAAGAAATCCTTGTGTGGTTTCATCACGCCGGCGCGGGCGGAATAGAAAATGTCCTCGAACAGTTCCGAAAATCCGAGCGTGTGCCAGAGCCATTGCGCACGCATGTGATCCTGGTTGGTGGCTATATAGAGCCGAATATCGGGATCGGCCTTGAGGCGCCTGACGGCATCGAGCAATTCGGTATTCACCCGGCTGTCGTGGCTTAGCCAATATTGCGCGAAGACCATGGACGAGCCTTTGAAGCCTAGTCCCGGCAAACGCCTGTCCAAGGCCTCGATCAGCGGCATCTGGCCGATGACTACTTTCTTGATGAAGATATCGTAGATGAACTCGGTGCGAAAGCGTTCGGGATCGACGCCAAGGTCTGCCAGCAGGTTTTCGTCCCAGCGTTGCTGCAAGTCCGCCCGGGCGTGGTAGCCATGGACAAGGACGCCATCGACATCGAAGACGAGCGCCCTGGTCACGTTGTCTTGCCGCCCATTGCGCCTAGGCCGTTCAGAACCTCGGCCGGAATGGCCAGATCGCGGATCACGTCGTGATGATTGCGGAAGCCGATGAGTTCGCGCTGGACGAAATAGGACCAGACGGCATCACGGGCTCCGGCGAGCGCGTTTGCCCGGTCTTCCGCGGTGGCAAGGCCCGCAATGGTCCTGATCACCCTCGCTTCGGCTGCGTGCAGCGAACTGGCGCGCTCCGCATTGATCTCATGTTCCGGCGCGGCCGTCCCGGCTTCGGGACGCACCATGCGGATGAGATCAAGCGAGTCGCGCAGACCGGGCATCAGTCCGGTACATTGGTCTGCAAGGCAAGAGCATGGAGGGCGCCGCCCATGTCGCCTTGCAGAGCGGCGTAAACCAACTGGTGCTGCTGCACGCGGGACTTGCCACGGAACGCCTCGGAAATCACCGTGGCTGCGTAGTGGTCGCCATCGCCGGCCAAGTCACGAATCTCAATTTCGGCATCGGGCAGGGCAGCCTTGATGCGGCGCTCAATTTCAGTTGCGTCCATGGCCATGTTTCGTCTCCCCGTATGTGCGCGCCCGCGAATGCTGGCGCCTGACGCCTGATATGGCATGCGGGCCAGACGGCTTCAACCGCGTCTGAGACAGAACGCGGTTGAATTGGTGCGTATGCGCTTTGGCTATGAGATCAGCCGTTCATGTAATCGGGGAACCAGCTCTCATGGGCCTGGGTGAGGGTGGCGACAGGGATTGGCGTTGCAGCGCCAAGCGTCAGCACATTGCTTCCCGTCGTGCCGATCCATGGTGCAAAAATGCCGAGAGCTTCGGCTTCTTTCCAAAGCGCGGCGATTTCATCGCCCTGTGGATCGAGGTTGAGCGTTACCAGATAGCGGCCCTGATCTTCGCCGAAGAAGGTGAGGATCGGATCATTGCCGTCAACATCCGTAACGCGCGCGCCGATGCCGCCGGCAATTGCCATCTCGGCAAGGGCCACGCCCAGCCCGCCATCGCTGAGGTCGTGACAGGCGGTAGCAATGCCGGAGCGGATCAGTTTGCGAACGAAATCGCCGGTCTTCTTTTCGGCAACAAGATCGACATGGGGGGCGTCACCATCGCGGCGGTCGAACAGATCGCGCAGATAGATGGACTGACCCAGATGCGACCCGCGCTCGGCAGGTCCGCCAATGAGCAGGATGGGCTGGTTCTCGGCGACGAAGCCGATGCCGACGCTCTTTTCCCATTCGGGCAGCAGGCCAACGCCGCCAATGGTCGGGGTGGGCAGGATGCCGCGGCCGTTGGTTTCGTTGTAGAGGCTGACATTGCCGGACACGATCGGGAATTCCAGCACGCGGCAGGCCTCCCCGATTCCCTCGACGGCCTTGACGAGCTGGCCCATGATTTCGGGGCGTTCGGGATTGCCGAAATTGAGGTTGTCGGTGGCGGCGAGCGGCTCTGCGCCGGTCGCAGTGAGGTTGCGCCAGGCTTCGGCCACGGCCTGCTTGCCACCTTCAAAGGGGTTGGCTTCGCAATAGCGCGGATTGACGTCCGAGGTGAAAGCGAGGCCTTTGTGCTCAGCGCCTTCGACGCGGATGACACCGGCATCGCCGCCGGGGCGCTGCATGGAATTGCCCTGAATGAGCGTATCATATTGCTCATAGACCCAGCGGCGCGACGAGCATTGATGTCCGCCGATAAGGGCAAGCAAGGCTTCGGCAACGTCCATCTGTGGCACGTCATCCTTGGCCAGTGCCGCTGGAATGACCGGCTCTGTCCAGGGGCGGTCATATTCGGGCGCTTCGTCGCCGAGTTCCTTGATCGGCAGATTGGCAACTTCCTCGCCCTGCCAGAAAACACGGAAACGCAGATCGTCCGTGGTCTTGCCGACGGTGGCGAAATCGAGTTCCCACTTTTCGAACACAGCGCGGGCGGCGGCTTCCTTTTCAGGATGCAGCACCATGAGCATGCGTTCCTGACTTTCGGACAGCATCATTTCATAGGCGGTCATGTGCGCTTCGCGCACCGGGACCTTGTCGAGATCGAGTTCGATGCCGAGGTCGCCCTTGGCGCCCATTTCGACAGCCGAACAGGTGAGGCCCGCAGCGCCCATGTCCTGAATGGCGATCACCGCGCCGGTGGTCATCAGTTCGAGACAGGCTTCAAGCAGGCGCTTTTCAGTGAAGGGGTCGCCAACCTGCACGGTAGGGCGCTTTTCTTCGATATCGTCACCGAATTCGGCGGAAGCCATGGTGGCGCCACCGACGCCATCGCGGCCGGTCTTGGCACCGAGATAGACGACAGGCAGGCCGACGCCTTCGGCCTTGGAGTAGAAAATCTTGTCGGTGTCCGCCAGACCTGCGGCGAAAGCGTTGACGAGATTATTGCCATTGTAGCGGGCGTCGAACTCGACCTCGCCGCCGACGGTCGGCACACCGAAAGCATTGCCATAGCCGCCGACGCCAGCCACGACACCATTGACCAGATGGCGGGTCTTTTCGTGGTCGGGCGCACCGAAGCGCAGGGCGTTCATGGCGGCGACGGGTCGTGCACCCATGGTGAAAACGTCGCGCAGAATGCCGCCCACGCCGGTCGCCGCGCCCTGATAGGGCTCGATGAAGCTGGGATGATTGTGCGATTCCATCTTGAAGACAACGGCCTGGCCATCGCCGATGTCGACGACACCGGCATTTTCGCCCGGACCCTGAATGACGCGTGGACCACTGGTCGGCAGCGTGCGCAGCCATTTCTTCGAGCTTTTATAGGAACAATGTTCGTTCCACATCGCCGAAAATATACCCAGCTCGGTATAGCTCGGCTCGCGCCCGATCAGATCGAGAATTTTCTGATATTCATCGGACTTGAGGCCGTGATTGGCGATGAGGTCGGGCGTTATGGCGGGGTCGTTGCGCAGGGTCATGGGGAGGTTGTCCGGTAGGTTCGGGCAATAAAGGTGTCAGCGGCGATAACGAGGAGCGCCAGCACGGCGAGGAACGCAGTCATGTAGATGGCGTTGAGGCCGACCTGGCCGTAGCCGAGCTTGACGGCATTGAGTATCGGATAGGGGTATTCCTGGACCCACAGGCCGCGCAACATGGCGAAGACGAAATAGGAAAGCGTGGGTGCGAGCATGATGGGAAGATCGGACCAGCGCAGCGATCCGTGACGCTGGGTGATGGCCCACCAGAGGGCATAAAGAACGGGCGCGATGTAGTGGAGGATCGTATCGGCGACGAGAAAAGCGCCATCCAGCGATTGCAGGAAACGCAGCACGAAAAAAACGTAGAGCCCGACCAGCGTAATATTGGCCGCCATGATGCCGCGCACCAGTGGCTTGCGGAACAGGGAAAGCCAACTCGCCGTAGACACTGCCGACAGGTAGACCAGTATCAGCGCGATATTGTTGAGGATGGTATAGTAGGAGAAGAAATGACCAAGCGCGCCGAGCAGGTCGCGGCCCGCCGCCAGCAAGGCCTGCGTGGAGATGATGAATTGCAGCAGCAGTCCGACCAGTCCTAGCAGCAATCCCGCCCATGTCAGCGCGCGGTTCAGCATAAAACGCTTATGCCACCTGCCTGAGTACGGCAGCGAACAGGGCCCGGCCGTCCTGGCCACCATGGGCGGCTTCGATCAGGTTTTCGGGGTGCGGCATAAGGCCAAGCACGTTTTTCTGTTCGTTGAAAATGCCGGCAATGTCGTTGATCGAGCCATTTGGATTGGTGCCTTCGGCATAGCGGAAGGCAACGCGGCCATCGCCTTCAAGGCGCTTGAGCGTTTCGGCATCAGCGAAGTAATTGCCGTCATGATGGGCTACAGGGCAGCGGATGATCTGGCCCTTGGAATAGCCGCTGGTGAAATCGGTCTCGGCATTGACGACTTCGAGTTTGACTTCACGACAAACGAATTTCAGCGAGGTATTGCGCATCAAGGCGCCGGGCAGCAGGCCAGCTTCAATCAGAATCTGGAAGCCGTTGCAGACGCCGAGTACCTTCACGCCGCTGGCAGCGCGTTCGCGCACTTTGTCCATAATGGGTGAGCGTGCAGCAATGGCGCCACAGCGCAGATAGTCGCCATAGGAGAAACCTCCCGGGATGACGATGAGGTCGGCGTCGGGAATGTCGGCATCCTGATGCCAGACGATTGCGGGCTTGGCGCCCCCAATCTTGGTCAATGCCGCGATCATATCGCGGTCACGATTGAGTCCCGGAAACACGATGACAGCGGCCTTCATCGCTTGATCCTTTGTCTCTGAGGGGTAGGCGAGGCCCTTGTGGTGAGTCTTGCGCCAAAAGGCAAGGGCCTCGCGCAAGACTGGTAAGAAAAGGTGGGTGATTTGAGAGCATGCCGGGGCTCTGGGGACCGGATGGCCTTCACTGGCCCCAGTCAGTTCATTCCATACTCATCAGGAGAGAGAATGAACTGGCCGACCGATCGAGTGCCTGTCGTTATTCTGCTGGTACGGCGAGTGTCTTGCCTGGTCGCGTGCCTGGCAGATGTGCCCAATGGGGGCGTTCAAACAGGAATTTGCCGAAACCGATTTTCTGGATCAGCAACCAGAGGAGGAGCGGCGAGCCGATGGCGACGACCATGGTTATGAGGCTGACGATGTTGGGCTCTTCGATCCCGAAGCGGAGCAGGGCGATGCGGGCAATGCCCATGGGCAGGACAAACGCGACGTAGACGACGAGGGATTTCGACCCCATCCAACGCAGCCAGTTCATCCATGGGAGTTTGACCAGCAGTGCGGCCGAGACGACGACTGCAAGCGAACCGGCCAATGCCATGAGCAGGTGCAGGCCCGGCAGGGCGGCCCAGCCCATCTGGATGTGAACCGGGTCCATACGAAAGCCGGGCGAGAACACCATGATGGTGTTGATGACGGCCCAGCCGACGAGCAGGCCCAGCGCTGCCAGAGTATGATCCGTCACCCAATCGGCCAGCTTGAAGATCGATGGAGCGAATGCATAGGCGGCGTAGAAATAGGCGAAATAGGCCGCAAACTGGTCAATCAGGTAGCTGCCTGTGTGGATTTCGGCGATTTGCAATGCCGCGGCGACAAGCAGGGTAGCCCAATGGGGGATTTTGACCTGGTGCAACAGCTTGGTGACCAGTCCCATCGCGCCGAGCATGTAGATGAACCACAATACACCATAGGGCGAGACGATCGCCCAGGCGAGCGAGCCTGCTGCGCCTACTGGGTCGCGGCCAACCAGTGCTTCCTTGAAGACGATGTGAATGATGGCCCACAGCGCATAGAAATAGAAGTAATGTACGACGCGCCGGTCGGCATAGGCGTTCCATGGCCGGGCAATCACATTGGCAAGGAATAGTCCGGACAGCAGGAAAAATTCCGGCATCCGGAACGGCATGGCGAAGGCGATGGTCCAATGCAGGAAACCGGTCTGGCCGGTATCTTCGCCCACGCTGGATGCGCAATACATGATGACGACGAGAAAGATGGACAGGCCTTTCGCCATATCCACCCAATCGAGCCGTGCCTTAGCCTTTTCCATTCGTCCGCGCTCCCCGCAATATGGTGGGGGCAGGGTAGGCGAATGGAGTCACCGCAGGATTAAACCTGTAAACCCGCTGCGAAAAACAGCAGGCTTGGTAAGGATTTGGCTAAAGCGGCTTAAACCGGAACCGATGCATAGGCTGCGAACAGCAGGCCCATGGAAGCGAAGAACAGGACGGAGAGAGCAATCTGGGTCTTACGCATGGCGATATGGTCCTGCGCCAGAACGGGCGCGAAGTCTTAAGTTTGCCGTAAAGGCGTTAATTTGAAATTTCGATGGCGAAATTTTCGATCACGGTATTGGCGAGGAGCTTTTCGCACATCGCCTTGATCTGGGAACGTGCGGCTTCCACGTCCGTTCCCTCTACATCGAGATCAAACACCTTGCCCTGACGAACAGAGTTAACGCCGCCGAAGCCAAGACTGGCCAGCGAGCCTTCGATGGCCTGCCCCTGAGGATCGAGAACGCCGTTCTTGAGCGTTACGGTGACGCGCGCTTTCATCAGATCAATTCCCGAAATTACTGGACGAGACGCGGACCGGTGGTCAGCGCATTGTCGTTTTCAACGAGGATGCCGAGGCGCTGGGCCACTTCACGATAGCTTTCGACCAGACCGCCAAGATTTTCGCGGAAACGGTCCTTGTCGAGCTTGTTGCGGGTCTTGATGTCCCACAGACGGCAATTGTCCGGGCTGATTTCGTCAGCCAGCACGATGCGCATCAGATCGCCCTCATAGAGGCGGCCAACTTCGATCTTGAAATCGACGAGCTGGATGCCGACACCCATGAACAGTCCGGTCAGGAAGTCGTTGATGCGGACAGCAAGGCTCATGATGTCATCAAGCTCGGCTGGATTGGCCCAGCCGAACGCGGTGATGTGCTCTTCGGAGACCATCGGGTCGCCGAGCGCGTCATCCTTGTAGCAGAACTCGATGATCGAGCGGGGCAGGCGCGTGCCGGGCTCGAGGCCTAGCCGCTTGGCCAAGGAACCGGCGGCATAATTGCGCACGATAATCTCGAGCGGGATGATCTCGACTTCCTTGATCAATTGCTCGCGCATGTTGATGCGGCGCAGGAAGTGCGTGGGAATGCCAAGATCGTTGAGCTTGGAGAAGATGAACTCGGAAATCCGGTTGTTCAGCACACCCTTGCCATCGATCACTTCATGACGCGCACCGTTTCCGGCAGTCGCATCATCCTTGAAGTACTGAACCAAAGTGCCCGGCTCTGGACCCTCGAACAGGATCTTGGCCTTGCCCTCATAGATTTTACGTCGACGGTTCATGAGCGAATCCGCTGCCTTTGAGAGGTGAGGAGGATTGGCCGCTTCATGCGCCAGAATGGAGCCAAAATGCAAGGGCTTTCCTGTGCTTTGCAGCATGATGGCATCGAGTCGCACTTGCAGGGCGCAATGTTGATTTGCGGGCCTGAACCGCCTATGTCCATGACGATAGCCGGTTTAGGCGGCGTCACAGAGCCATTTTGGGAGAGACCATGAGCCAGTTTGAAGATCGGCAGAAGGCCCAGGAAGCCAAGTTTGCTTTCGACGCCGAAAAGAAGTTCAAGGCCGAAGCGCGCCGCAACAAGCTGCTGGGCATCTGGGCTGCCGAATTGCTGGGCCTCAGCGGCGATGCGGCAAATGCCTATGCTGCCGAAGTGGTCGCTTCCGATTTCGCCAAGCCGGGCGATGAAGATGTGTTTGAAAAGGTGGCGGGTGATCTCAAGGCCAAGGGTGTGGCGATTGATGATGCTGCCATTCGCGCCAAGATGGACCAGCTTGTGTCTGTCGCCAATGAGCAGGTTGCTGCTGAAGGCTGATCGTAGCCAGATAATTTATTCGGGAGGGAGTTGGCGCGGCCGGCTCCCTTTTTTGTTTGTGGTTGGCTAAGAACGAATGAGCATGCGGGAACTTGTCGGGCAAAAAAACCGCGGCCCTGAAATTGACCGCGGCTATTATCAGATCGTGTGATCCTTATCGCCCTTACTGGGCGGAGACACCCTGCACGACCCGGCTGACACCGCTCTGGTTCCACGACACGGTGACGTTGGCGCCATCGTAAAGTGCAGTGCGGTCAAAGTTAGCAGGCAGGATGTAGAGCTTGCCGTTGCTCAGGAAAAGAAGGTTCGAGTCATCGGAATAATTGACGACACGTGCGCTCACGGTTTCGGCCGCGGCAGCGGAAGTTGCAGTCATTGCTGCGATCGGGGTTGCAGCGAGAAGAACGGCAAAGGCAGACGCAATAATCTTGTTCATAAAAATTCTCCTAAAAACGCGGATAATGTCCGCACTGCCAGAAGGAGAGGGCGCTAAGCCTTTCGTTCCCGCTGACGATTAGGAGATAGGTCGGCCGATGCGGCTTTTCAAATTAAGCTGCGTTTATTTTTTTAAAAAAATGTAAGCTGCAGCAATGTCTTAGCCATCTTTCTGTCGTGATCTTGCCGCAATCTGGACATCATTATGGGCGCGGCTGGATAATTTCACGCGGGCGACAGGCGCTGCATCAGCCTTGTGAACATCAGTAGGCCCTCAGGCCATGGACCGTGGCCGGATTCGACGTTGATATGACCGGCTTCGCCTGCCTGATGAAAATCTGACCCCCAGCAATTGGCGAATTCGACGGCGCGCTCCAGCGTGACATAGGGATCGTTGTTCGACGCCACGACCATGGAGGGGAAGGGCAGGGGATCGCGCGGGATCGGACGGAACACATGGATTGCCTCGGGGGCAGCGGGGCTCATTTCCACATCTGTCGGCGCGACAAGAAAAGCGCCGCGCACATGATCGGGCAGGCGCGGCGCGGCATGGACCAGCGCCGTTACTGAAGTGGAATGGGCGACGAACACGACCGGTCGGTTGGCCAGTTCCGCCGCCTTAACAATGGTGTCGACCCAGTCTGCCGCGTCGGGCTCCCACCAGTCTGCCTGTTCGACAATAGCGGCTGTACGCATCTTTTCCGCCCAGCGCATCTGCCAATGGCCGTGTTTGTAGCCACCCAGTCCCGGCAGGATCAGAATGTCGGTCTCAGCGATCCTCATTCGCCAAAGACCCGGTCGAAGATCGTATCGACATGCTTCAAATGATATGCATCGTCGAACATGGCGTCGATTTGCGCATCAGGCAGAGTCACTTGCGGGTCGTTCTTGAGGTTCTGGGCAAAGAGGCCAGTGCGGTCGCCCCGGTGTTCCCAAACCTTCATGGCATTGCGCTGGACCGCAGCATAGCTGTCCTCGCGGCTGTAACCGGCTTGAGTCAGCGCGAGCAGCATACGCTGTGAATTGTGCAGGCCGCCGAGCAGATCGAGGTTCTTGCGCATGTTTTCCGGATAGACCACCAGCTTATCGATGACCCCGGTGAGGCGGGCCAGCGCGAAATCCAGTGTGATGGTGGCGTCGGGGCCGATCATGCGCTCGACCGAGGAGTGGGAAATGTCGCGTTCATGCCAAAGCGCCACATTTTCCAGCGCCGGGGTCACCATGCCGCGCACGAGGCGGGCGAGGCCGGTAAGGTTTTCCGTCAGCACCGGATTGCGCTTGTGCGGCATGGCCGACGAGCCCTTTTGGCCGGGGGAGAAATATTCCTCGGCTTCGAGCACTTCGGTACGCTGCAAATGGCGGATTTCGACGGCGACGCGCTCGACTGAAGAGGCGATCACGCCCAGCGTCGCAAAGAACATTGCGTGACGATCCCGCGGGATGACCTGTGTCGAGACCGGCTCGATGGAGAGGCCGAGCTTTTCGGCGACATATTCCTCAACCGATGGGTCGATATTGGCAAAGGTGCCGATGGCGCCGGAAATGGCGGCGGTGGCGATCTCGTCGCGGGCGGCAACGAGGCGGGCACGGTTGCGGCTGAATTCGGCATAGGCTTCTGCGAGCTTGACGCCAAAGGTCGTCGGCTCGGCGTGGATACCGTGGCTGCGGCCAATGGTGATGGTGTTCTTGTGTTCATAGGCGCGCTTCTTGAGCGCAGCCAGCAGCGCATCGATGTCCGCCAGTAACAGGTCGGCGGCGTTCTTGAGTTGCACCGAAAGCGTGGTGTCCAAAATGTCTGAAGAGGTCATGCCCTGATGCACGAAGCGCGCGTCCGGTCCGACGATCTCCGACAGGTGAGTCAGGAAAGCAATGACGTCGTGCTTGGTGGTGCGCTCGATCTCATCGATCCGCTCCACATCGAAGCCATAATCGCCCAACTCGGCTTTGCGGGCATTCATCACTTCCCAAATCTTGTCGGCGCTTTCCCTGGGTACAACGCCGAGCTCGGCGAGCTTGGACGTCGCATGCGCCTCGATCTCGAACCAGATGGCAAAGCGGCTTTCAGCCGACCAGTTGGCAACCATTTCGGGGCGGGAATAGCGCGGAATCATGGGTTTGGCCTTGATGGATGAGAGGTGGATTCAAGTGTGTAGCGCAGCCACTGCAGCTTTCGGGCTTTCACTACAGCGTGATGCGCTTCAGGGCCAGCATAAACAGGGCCAAGCCCTGTGGAGTGGCTGTGAAGGATTGCATTTTAGCAGTTTGATTAAGGTTCTGCTTGGCGACTCTTGGCAGATCAGGGGCATGTTCAGAGACCGCCGCGCTGCCGACAGACATGCCGTTAATACCCGCGCCATCATTGTGTGGGGCAACGACCTCGTGCGCGCCTTCGGCATTATTCTCGACATGTCCGAGACCGGCCTGCGCATTCGGCTGGATCATGAGGCCGAGATCAGCAGCGACGGATATATCCTGTTCGACAATCGCATGGAGCCGTTCCGCGTTGCCTGGCAAGCGAACCGTTCCGCGGGGCTGCAATTCACGATGACGAATGAGGCTTAGGCGCGCAGGGTGGTCGCTGCTTCGCGGATTGCCTTGATGCGACTGGCATAGGTCGCCGGATCGTTGCCGCCATAGATCGCGGAGCCGGCGACCAATACGTTGGCGCCAGCGGCGACGATTGCACCGGCATTCTCTGCGCTGACGCCGCCATCGACTTCCAGATCGATGTCGCGGCCGCCGATCAAGGTCCTGGCCTGACGAATCTTGTTGAGGCTTTCGGGGATGAAGCTTTGGCCGCCAAATCCCGGATTGACGCTCATGATCAGAACGAGGTCGCAATCATCGATGACGTGCTGGATGACGGAAACGGGGGTTGCCGGATTGAGTGCCACACCGGCCTTTTTGCCGAGTGCGCGAATGGCCTGCAGGGAGCGATGCAGGTGAGGACCGGCCTCGGCATGAACGGTAATGATGTCTGCGCCGCCTGCGGCGAAATCGGCCAGATAGGGATCGGTCGGGGCTATCATCAGGTGAACGTCGAAGACCTTACCGGTAACCCCGCGCACAGCCTTCATGATCGGCGCGCCGAAGCTGATATTGGGGACGAAATGGCCGTCCATCACATCGATATGGATATAGTCGGCGCCAGCTTCGTCAATGGCGCGCACCTCATCTCCCAGCCGTGCGAAATCGGCAGAGAGAATGGATGGAGCGATGCGAAGCGGACGGATCGACATGATTAAACCCCTGCCAGCGAAACGATTGGCGTCAAATTGCTATAGGCAAGACGTTGGAGTGCGGCAAGGGCGAGGGAGTCAGCTTGACCCGACGGTGCAGTAAAAGCATGCGTTAGTGCAAAGAGGCCCGGGCCATGTCTGGCTAAAAGGATTTGTCTGCTCTCAAATCCCCGCGATGCGACGCCGCGGCTCATTGCTTTGGCCGGTGCAGTCGCTACAGAAGAGGCAGCAAGGAGCGTCACCGTGGAATTTTCCCTGCCTCTCATAATCGGCGCGGGTGTCTTGAGTTTTCTCAGTCCCTGTGTGCTGCCGCTGGTCCCGCCTTATCTCACCTATATGAGCGGGGCGAGTTACGATCAGTTGCGCGCTGAATCGTCCCATGTTGGCGGGCGCTTACAGCTTCGCGTTGCGGCAACGTCGATCTTTTTTATCTTGGGATTCACGGTGGTGTTCGTGGCGCTTGGGGCTACGGCGACAGCGTTTGGGCAGGTCTTCCGCCAGCTTCTTCCGATTCTCACCCCGATTGCCGGGCTCGTGATCATTGCAATGGGGCTACACTTTCTGGGCGTCTATCGCATTGGCTTTCTCGACCGGCAATTGCGCCACAATGGGCCGGGCGTTGCGTCGGGCCCGCTGGGTGGATTTTTGCTGGGTCTGGCTTTTGCCATTGGCTGGACGCCGTGCATCGGCCCGGTTTTGGCGGCGATCCTGTCTGTCGCAGCCAGTCGTGATACCGCATGGGAAGGCGCATCGCTGTTGGGGCTCTATTCGCTCGGGCTGGGGATACCTTTCTTTCTCGCCGGGATTGCGGTCGGGCCGTTCCTGACCTTCTTCAACGGCTTCAAGAAACATCTGGGCGTGGTGGAAAAGGTGATGGGTGGATTGCTGGTGCTAACCGGCATTCTTTTCCTTACCGGCAATTTCACCCGGATTTCGTACTGGTTCCTTGAGACCTTCCCGGTGCTCGCCACTTTTGGCTGAACAGGAAGACTGCATTAACCCTTAGGGGAAATTCGTAGACATAAATCTATCCTGTCCATGAAAATTCAGGACTGATTCACTCTCGGCGATGATGGTTGCATCGATTTCGGATTGGGGGCAATTCCGGTGAATGCGAGCAATCCGGCGCTCGACGGTGCCATGACAGATACGAACAGCAATGATGCAGCTGCACGCGCGCAGGAACTGTGCGGCCGATTGCATGTCTATATTGCCAACCATATCGAAGATGTCGAGGCGGCGTGGCGGCAGTTATCTCCGGCGGCGGTAGTCTCACCGGGAATGAGCTATGATTTCATTCGGCTCTGGGTGCAGAACCGACGCATTCCCAGTGAACAGCAGCACTATGTCGTCGGGGAGGTGGATGGGCAGGTTATCGCCATCCTGCCACTGCACCTAAAAAGCATCAGGGGAATCAAGGTCTTTACCTGGTTCCCGGGCACCAATGCGGGCTGCTACACGCCGGTGACTGATTATGACCGCCTTGCTGCTTTGGGCGATAAGGGGCGGGCAGAACTCTGGGATGCGATGATCGGAGCGCTCAAAGGAGCGGGACTGGTCTATCTGCGTTCGATACCTGCAAATTTTGGCGGGCATGAGGGGCTTTTCGACGGCCTGGGAACGTCGCTTGAAACCGAATTGTTGTATCGCGCCGAGTTTTCGTCATGGACCCAATGCGATGCCGAGCAGCGCAGTCGCTCGCGCCGCAAGCATGACCGGCAGCAGGGTGAGCGGCTGGCAGCGCTGGGCGCGGTCAGCTTCGAGGAAATTACCACTCCGGAACTGGCCCATCCTGTGATCGATATGATGTTCCGCCAGCGGTCCGAGCGGTTTCGGGATCAGGGTATCCGGGACTGTTTTGTCGAGGATGATCTGATCGGGTTCTACCACGAACTGGCCGAGGCCGGTTCAGGCGTAGATGTGGTTTTGCACGTGCTGCGGCTCGATGGTGACGTGGTGGCGGTACGCTACAATATCGTGGTCGGACGGAGCATGTTCTGCCTTATTTCCTCGATGAGCGACAGCAAGCAGATTCAGGTCGGCTCGCCCGGCAAACAGTGCCTGTTGCGTGTGATGCAATCGGTGTTCGATGCGGGCCATGACGTGTTCGACATGGGCGCGGGCTTTACGGACGAAAAGCGCCATTGGTGCAACGTTCAGGTACCACTACGACATCATTATATAAGTTTGTCGCCCTTTGGTGATGTGGTTGCCGAGGCCCACGGTGCCGTGCAGCGCCTGCGGATGTGGGCCAAGGCCAATCCCGCCATGAAAAAACTGGCCCGTGGTGCGTTGCAGGCCCGCGACAGGATAAGCGGCGGCAAGCGCTCAGATGAGCTTTAGGCCGCGAAGCGAGGCGTGACCCGATTTGCCGATGATGATGTGATCATGCAGGGTGATGCCCATGGTCTTGGCGATCTCCGCGATTTCGCGCGTCATGCGGACATCGGCAGAGGAGGGGGCCGGATCGCCTGACGGGTGGTTGTGCACCAGAATGAGGGCCGTGGCCGACAGCTCAAGCGAGCGGCGTATGACTTCGCGGGGATAGACCGGCGTATGATCAACGGTGCCGACCTGCTGCACCTCATCGGCGATCAGGCGGTTCTTCTTGTCGAGAAACAGGATGCGGAACTGTTCGATGGTTTCATAGGCCATCTGGCGGCTGCAATATTCGATCAATTGCGACCATGAGGCCAGAATGGGTTGCTCGCGGTCGATCTGGTCGCGGCCGAAGCGCTGTGCGGCCGTCTGGATGATCTTGAGATTGGTGATCGAGGTGGCGCCGAGCCCCTTGATCTCAGAGAGGAGCGCGGGCGGCGCGCCCAATACGCCCGAAAACGAGCCGAAGCGATCGAGAAGAGTTTTGGCGAGAGCCTTGGTGTCGCGCTGGGGCAGCAGAATGTGCAGCACCAATTCGAGCAATTCATAATCGGCCAGCGCCTCGCCGCCGACAAGATTGAAGCGGTCTCGCGCCCGTTCCCGATGGCCGAGATAATGTGGCTTTGCCGCCTCGGCCAGCCCTTCTGTCTTGCCGCCGGTTTCCTTCGTCACGCTTTCGCCCGACTTGCCAAGGGATTGAACAGACCGGCAGGCGAAAGAGTGAAAATTTCACAGCCGCTTTCGGTAATGCCGATGGAGTGCTCGCACTGCGCGGAAAGGGTGCGGTCGCGCGTTACGGCGGTCCAGCCGTCCGAGAGGATTTTCACATGGGGGCGGCCCAGATTGATCATCGGTTCGATGGTAAAGATCATGCCGGGCTTGAGTGGGACGCCGGTTCCAGCAGTGCCGAAATGCAGGATATTGGGTTCGTCATGGAAGAGTTTGCCCAGGCCATGTCCAACGAAATCGCGGACGACGCTCATGCGCTCGCCTTCGGCAATCGCTTGAATGGCCGCGCCGATGTCTCCGGTGGTGTTGCCGGGCTTTGCGGCGGCAATACCGGCTTCAAGACATTCATAGGTGATTTCGATAAGCCGCTCGGCTTTGCGAGAAATTTCGCCCACAGGATACATGCGGCTCGAATCGCCATGCCACCCATCGACCACCAGTGTCAGATCGACATTGACGATATCGCCATCGCGCAGGGGCCGTTGGTCGGGGATGCCGTGGCAGACCACGTGATTGATGGATGTGCAGAGCGAGTGGCGAAAACCCTTGTAGAAAATCGTCGCGGGAACGGCGCCGTGATCGCGTGCGAATTCATAGGCAATCTGGTCAATTTTAGCGGTTGGAACGCCGGGTTCGACATATTCGCTCAGAACGTCCAGCGCCTGTGCCGTCAAAGCGCCAGCGCGGCGCATGCCTTCAAAGCCTTCTTCGCCATGCAGGGGAATGATGCCCGGTGTGCGGCGGGCTTTGCTGGTGGCGTCGACATACGTGATCATGAATAATCTCCTGCCGACAAAATAGGGGTATAGGCTGGGGATTGGAAGGCCGATCAAGTGCTTGACTTGGCTTTGCTCCACAAGGCATCCAGATTGGCCACCGGATAGAACAATATGAGCCAGACTGATAATCGCGTTACCGCCGGAATGATCGTTATCGGCGATGAAATCCTCTCGGGCCGCACCAAGGACGTCAATATCGGCGCGGTGGCTGATTTTTGCACCGACCTTGGGATTGATCTGATCGAGGTGCGTATCGTTTCCGATGAAGTGGACGCCATAGTGGAAGCGGTGAACGCGCTGCGTGCTCGCTGCACCTATGTCTTTACCTCCGGCGGCATCGGGCCGACGCATGACGACATCACTGCCGATGCTATTGCGACGGCCTTTGGCGTTGCGCTGCCGATCAATGAGCAGGCCAGGGCAATGCTCGAAGCGCGCTGGAAGCAGACCGGCACCGAGGTCAACGAACCGCGCCTGCGCATGGCCCGTATTCCGGAAGGGGCCGACCTGATCGTCAATTCGGTCAGCGCCGCGCCGGGTTTCCGCATCGAGAATGTGCATGTCATGGCAGGTGTTCCAGTGATCATGCGCGCCATGCTTGAAGCGCTTGCGTCGACGCTCAAGGGCGGCAAGAAGGTTATGTCGGTCACCGTCAAGGCAGCCGTGGGCGAGGGGACGCTTGGCGGGCCACTGGGAGTGCTTCAGGAGCAATATCCCGATGTGAAGATGGGCTCTTATCCGCAAATGGGACATGGCCGGGTGATGACTGAGCTTGTCCTGCGGTCTTCGGACCCTGACCGGTTGGAAGAAGCGGCCGGCAAAGTGCGCGAAATGGTCACCGAAGCGCATCGCAGAGCGGGCGTTCCGCTGCCTGACGATGCCTATTGAACCCGGTTTATTCGCGTAATTCAGGGAAATCGTTCACGCAGAATTGGCGTGGGCTCCATGTTTTGCTAAGCACTCACCCTTCACGCAACAGCGCGCTCGGCAGGAGAGCAGGTTTTGAGTACAAATAACCAGAAGTCCTTTCCCGTCACCTGGGATCAATTCCACCGTGACAGCCGTGCGCTGGCCTGGCGTCTAACGAGCCTTGGGCCATTTGACGCCGTTGTCGCCATTGCTCGCGGGGGCCTTGTGCCTGCAGCCATCGTCGCGCGCGAACTCAATATCCGCACGGTCGAAACCGTGGCCTGCAAGAGCTATGACCACCAGAACCAGACCGGCATCAAAGTGCTCAAGGAAATCAGCCAGCCGGTGCTCGATCTTGCCAAGAATGGCGGCAAGGTGCTGATCGTGGATGATCTGGTCGATACCGGCAATACGGCGCGCGCCGTGCGTGAGATGCTGCCGGGCGCGCATTTCGCAACGGTTTACGCCAAGCCGAAAGGCCGCGAAATGGTCGACACCTTCATCACCGAAGTCAGCCAGGATACCTGGATTTTCTTCCCGTGGGATCTCGACGTTGCCTATGTAGCTCCGATTTCGGGCGGCACGGACTGATCCACACGCTGGCGGGCGTGGTGAAATGGTAGACACAAGGGACTTAAAATCCCTCGCCGATAGGCATGCGGGTTCGAGCCCCGCCGCCCGCACCACTTTCAAGAGTGCTCCTTTGGAGCGCTCCGGCATTCGGCCATAGATAGACGATTGATTGGCAGGAGAAGTCGTCAATTCTGACGTCTTGCACCTTGGCGATTGCGCCACCCAGATGCGCGTAGAAGGAGTGGAATGGATTGTCTTTGAACGCGGCGATGGCGATTGTCCCGTCGGTGCGAAGAGTAAGCCAGCCAGCACCTTTTGCGAGCAGTGCCCGCCCGTGGCCCCGCCCGCCTGATTCTGCATCGACATATAGCAGGCTGACATAGCCGCCTGTTCCTAGATCGGCCTTATCGCCCAGAACGACATGCGCAAATCCGGTGATCGCCCCCGCTACTTCCGAAACGAAAATTGCTTCGCTAGAGGGATCGAAATCGGTGCTGAGAAAGTCATGTAGTTCCGCCCGGCGTAACGCGCGGTCGGCGCGCGGCGCAAGCACATTGGCCGGCATGAAGCCGCCATAGGCCCGCGCCCAGCCATCGGCCAGGATTTCCCCGATGCGATCACTATCGGCAAGAGTGAATGGGCGGATATGCGCGTTCATTGTGAAGAGATAGCGCGTGAGCAGACAGGGGACCATTCAAATCCACGACTGTTCCTGACGCGCGTTGATCGGGGGAGAGGACTTGCCTAGGGTGCTCGGAAATTTAGAACGGGACGATTCATGATCGAACGCATCGACACCGGCATTTCGCCGTCTTCAGCTCCTATCAATGATGCAGTGCGCGCGGGAAAGCATGTGTGGCTGGTTGCCATAGCTGAAGACCCGGCGACCGGTGAAATCGTCGAAGGTGGAATCGAAGAGCAGGCGCGACGCTGTATCGAAAACCTTCAAATAGCGATCACCGCTGCGGGTGGCACTTTGCGCAATCTGGTCATGGTGCAGATATTTTTGACCGATGCGGACGACGCGCCGGGGATGAACGCGGTTTATCGTGAGTTCTTCACCGAACAGCCCTATCCGGTGCGCGCGACGGTGGTGGTCAAGCAATTGCTGGCCAAGGGGCTCAAGATCGAAATCACGGCACAAGGGGTTCTGGACTGATGCTGCTCAAACGCGACCTGCTCGAAGATATCAAGGCCGGTAAGGTTGATCTCATCTTTCGGCGTTGGAACCGGCCCACGGTCAAGGCCGGTGGCACGCTCAAAACCAAGGTTGGGTTGCTGGCGATCAAGGCCGTAACCGATATGAACGCTGATGATGTTACCGAGGCCGAAGCACAGCGCGCCGGTTTCAAGGATGTGGCCGATTTCCGGCGTTGGCTCGATACGATGAAAGAGGGCGCGCTCTTCCAACGGATCGAAGTCGGATATGTCGGTGAAGCTTAGGGCGACTTTTTCCCGATTTTGCTCGACGGGCCGAAAGGCGGGCGCTGCGCGGCCCGCTCATAGTCTCTAGAATGGCACCGGCGCGGTGAAGGTCATGAATTCCTTCGTCGTTGGATGCGTGAAGCCCAGTTCGGCGGCGTGCAATTGCAGCCTGTCGGCGGCGAGGAGGTCTTCGCCTTCGGCATAAAATGCATCGCCTAGAATCACATGGCCGATGGCCTTCATGTGAACTCTTAACTGATGCGTGCGCCCTGTGAGGGGGACAAGCTTGACGCGGGTAGCGCTTTCCTCGCGTTCCAGCACCTGCCATTCGGTCTGCGCTGGGCGACCATGATCGTAGTCGACTCGTTGGCGCGGCTTGTTAAGCCAGTCGGTCGCCAGCGGCAGGTCGATGAGGCCGCTATCCTGCTCGACCCGGCCGGACACACGCGCCACATAGTGCTTGGTGGTTTTGCGGTGTTCAAACTGGCTACCGATAAAGCCATGTGCGGGCTTGTTGAGCGCCAGAAGCAGAACACCCGACGTATCCTTGTCGAGCCGGTGGCACATGCCTGCCTTGGGGTAGCTCTGGCGGGCGCGATATTCCACACAGTCCCACAGGCTGGGGTCTTTGCCCGGCACGCTGAGGAGGCCGCTTTGCTTGTTGACCACCAGAATATCGTCATCGACGTGCAGCACGTCGAGATAAGGGTCCATGGGGGGGCGATAGTCGAGGAGGGTGGGCATTGGAGGCATAGTGCCCCTCTACCAGAGCGGGGCGGCCTTGACCAATCCGGCCTGACTAACCTGTGATTATTTCGTGCGGAACGCGGGGAGGGGGTTGGGAATTGTATGGACGAGTTTCGTGAAAGGAGAGCGTCATGCATAAAGATCAGGTCAAAGGTTCCGGCAAGCAGGCCAAGGGCGCAATCAAGGATGCCGTCGGTGGGCTCACCGGCAATACCAAGATGCAGGCCGAGGGCAAGATGGACAAGGCAGAAGGCAAGCTTCAGTCCAAGGCCGGTGAGGTGAAGGACAAGGTCAGCAAAGCGCTGAAGCACTGAGTTGACGAGGGCCCCGGACGGGGCCCTTTCTCATTGATGGCAGCATGCTGGAATTGCCGTTCATGGCACCTTATGGTCGTGCCATGGAAATAGCGATCTTTGACACGGCTTTGGGTGCCTTCGGCATTGGCTGGACCGAAGTCGGGCTGCGGCGCGTGCTGTTGCCGGGCGATGATTTGGAGACGATGCGGGCTCGTCTCCACCGAGACGGTGCAAAGCCGGGCGCGCCGACGCGGGCGATTTCGGCTCTTATGGATCGCATCGAGGATTATGCCGAGGGCGAACGGATCGATTTTTCTGATGTGGCGCTCGATCTATCCGGCATTCCCGATTTTCACCGCCGTGCCTATGATCTTTTGGTCACAATAGGATGGGGCGAGACCCTGACCTATGGCGAGATGGCGCGGCGATTGGGGGATGCCGGGCTGTCGCGCGCAGTGGGGCAGGCCATGGGCGCCAATCCAATTCCGCTGATTATCCCATGCCACCGGGTTCTGGCCAGCAATGGCAAGGCCGGTGGGTTTTCTGCGCCCGGTGGGGCGGGCTCAAAGGTGAAGATGCTGGCGCTGGAAGGCGTTTTTGTGGGTACGCCTCCTGGGCAGATGACATTCGGGTTTTGAAATGGGCATTGAGATCGAGCGCAAATTTCTGGTTTTTGGAGAGAGTTGGCGCGGAGCAGTCACCAAGTCCTCGGCCATGCGTCAGGGTTATCTTTCGACCAATGCAAAGGCGACGGTTCGGGTGCGTATCATTGATGACGCCAGGGCGTTTTTGACACTCAAGGGGCCGACGAATGGCATTTCGCGTGCCGAATTCGAGTATGAAGTGCCCCTCGACGATGGCAAGGCGCTGCTGGAGATGGCGCGGCCCAATGTCGTGGAGAAAACTCGCCATATCGTGCCTCACGATGGGCTGGACTGGGAGGTCGACGTTTTTGAAGGCGCGCATGATGGGCTGATCATGGCTGAGGTGGAGTTGAGCAGTGCCGATCAGACAGTGTCACTGCCGGACTGGGCGGCGCGCGAGGTCAGCCACGATGATCGATATGCCAATGCCAGCCTGTCACGTGCTCCGGGCGTGCCCAGTGTTGACCCTGACGTGGCGTGAGGGGCTAGTTCCTCGTCTCGCGGAGGATGCGGGATCATGAAGACCTATAGCGTCAATCAATTGGCCAGCCTCGCTGGCGTCTCGGTGCGTACGCTGCACCATTATGACGAGATCGGTCTGCTCAAGCCTGCATTCACCGGCGAGAACCGCTATCGCTATTATGGTGAGGATGAGTTGCTGCGTTTGCAGCAGATCCTCATTCATCGGGAAATGGACATTCCCCTCCAGGAAATCGGAGCCATCCTCGATGCGCCCGGTTTTGACCGGCTGCTTGTGCTGCAAAGGCAGCGGGAGCGTCTGGACGAAATGGCGAAGCGCTATGCCGGGCTGGTGAGGACGATCGACCGCACGATCGCCCATCTCAAAGGAGAGCGTGAAATGAAAGATGCAGAGCTTTATTCCGGTGTTGTTTCCCCGGAAAAGCAGGCTGAATACGAAGCGTGGCTGGTGGAGAACTACGGCCCATGGATGAACGAAGATATTGCGCGCAGCCGAAAGGCAATGGCCGATCTTGATGAGGACGCGCGGGTCGAATGCATGGCCGAACTGAAGGGCATCGAAGACGGACTTGCCGAGGGTTTGCGGCGTGGAGTGCCGCCGCAGGCTATAGCTCTCGATCCGTTGATTGAGCGGCATCGGCAGTGGATTGCCGCGTCATGGGGGCGGGATTGCACGCCGCAGGCTTATTCCGGTCTGGCTGACATTTACCAGCACCCTGATTTTCGCGCGCGCTATGAGTCCATCGAATCCGGTTTTGCCGATTACCTGATCGCGGCAATGAAAGCCTGGGCCAGACGGCAGGACTGAACAGTGCGTTCACACCGAAGTTTGATCCTTGTCATGGAAGCCTCCGCCAAAGCACACCACTTATGGTGGACAACAACAGGAGATCCAAATGAGCAAGGATTTTTCGGGCAAGGTTGCCTTTGTCACGGGTGCAGCGTCTGGCATTGGTGAAGCCGTTGCCAGGCAATTGGCCGAGCGCGGTGCGAAGGTGGTGATTGCCGACCTCAAGTTGGACGCAGCGCAGGCGCTTGCCGACGCCATCAAGGCTTCCGGTGGTGAAGCCGCTGCCGTGGCCGTTGATGTCGGGCAATCCGATGCTGTCGAGAAGGCAATTCAATTCACCGTCGATACCTATGGAAAGCTTGATGTGGCCGTCAACAATGCCGGTATCGGCGGTGCGCCTGCGCCCCTCGGCGACTATTCGTTCGAGGACTGGCACAAGGTGATCGACGTCAACCTGCACTCGGTCTTCTATTCCATGAAGTTCGAGATTGCCGCCATGCTCAAGTCTGGTGGCGGCGCTATCGTCAATATGGCGTCTATTCTGGGCACCAACGGTTTTGCCAACGCGCCGGCCTATGTCACCGCCAAGCATGGTGTCGTCGGTATGACCAAGGCCGCGGCTATCGACTATGCCAAAAAGGGCATTCGCGTCACCGCAGTCGGGCCGGGCTTCATTGAAACGCCATTGCTCGGATCGGCCACGCCCAAGGAGGTCTTTGATGGGCTGCGCGCCCTGCATCCGCTTGGGCGGCTTGGACAGCCGAAGGAAGTTGCGGCATTGACCCTGTTCCTTCTCTCCGATGCTGCGTCCAATATTACCGGCTCATACCATCTGGTCGATGGCGGCTACGCTGCTCAGTAATCGCCGCCTGTCAGGGCTGAACCGATGAGATGATGGGGCCAATGGCGAACCTGCCATGGCCCCATTTTTCCATGCGCGTAAAGATAGCCTTCGCCGCAACCACCTGATGGGAGTGATGAATGCCGGTCGTGATGCGGCCGTTGAGCACGTCTTCAGCGATTGCCACCGCCATGGCGGCCGTCACCGCAGCTTCCTTTTGCCCAAAGAAGTGGGCGGTTCGCTCAACAGGTTGGCCAGCGATTCTGCCTTTTGCCGTGACCGTCAGGACGCATTTGTCAGACCCGAAAGTGGGCATGTGACTGATGCGGTTCACCAGATTTTCCATATGCCTGTTCCCGCTGAAACTGCGGCCCAACCAGAACAAGGCGCTGGTCAGAAGTGCTGAATCGTAGGTGACCCGGGTGATGGTCTTGACGCCATTGAGGGTGCGATTCAGCACGTGTTGGTCGGCAAAATCCATGAAATAGGCACGGCGCCTGCCGAAATCGGGACCGAAATCAATGATGGCGTCGTCGCGCTTCGCATCGGGATCGAACATTTGCGCAGTGGACCATGCGATGGCGGCAGAGCCATGTTCGTCGCCGGTGCCCATCAACAAGCCGATTTCGATGCTATCGATCTGCTCCATATCGGCGGCGGCTTCCATGGCCAGTAAATTGGAAAGGCCCGGGGCCAGACCGACGGAGAGCAATACCGTCCCTGTGGTCGTGAGGGCTTCGGCCTTGCGAAAGAACTCGTCGCCAGCGGTCACATCGATATAGGCAATGGCGCGCGTGGTGACCATTTCGAGAAAACCGGTTTCGGTCTGGTCGATGCAGACAATAACCAGATCGACGCCGTCCAGCGCGGCGGCCCAGGTGTCACGGTTTGCAAGGTCCAGAAGCCGTGCGAGCCCGCCCAAGGCGAAGGCGGTGTCTTGCGCTTTGGCAAGATTTCGGCCCGCCACGATGATCGTGTTGGCAGCATCGCTGGATAGTTGGCGAGCGATTTTGCTGCCAACGGCGCCATAGCCGCCTGCAATCAAAATAGTGGGCATTTGGGGGCTTCTCCTGTGCATTGGCATCAAGAGATAGGTAGCGCCGCCATGCTCTGCCAGCCGATGCTACAGAACGCCGCTCCAATGTGGGAAGGTTACGATTACTGCCAGCGCTTGAAGCTCTTATGCTGCGGCAGAGCCGCCGTCACCGTGGTCACGATACGATTCACCGGGTCGGTCACCGGCACTTTCATGACGTTTTCCGTCACCGGGTCGGGGACTTCCAGCGTGGCGAACTGGCTGTCCAGCAGGCTGGTGGGCATATATTCGTGGCTGCGCTTGGCCATGCGCTCGCCAATGACTTCCCTTGAGCCATCCAGATAGACGAAGAGCACCGGCTCGCCCGCCTTTTCCGTGATGAAATCCCGATAGGCCTTTTTCAACGCCGAACAGGCTCCGACAGCTACATTCTTCTTGCCGGCCGCTTCAACCAAGGCTGCGCTGAGAGCCTCCAGCCAGGGCCAACGATCTTCGTCGGTCAAAGCAATGCCGTTGCGCATTTTTTCTACATTGGCTTCGGGGTGGTATTTGTCGCCATCGAGGAACGGAGCATGCAGCGCCCGGCCGAGGGCAGCGCCCACGGTGGATTTGCCGGAGGAGGACACGCCCATCACGATGATGATGCGGGCAGGCTCAAACTGTGGCTGTGAAGGCGCCGTCGACATAAAGGATGTGTCCATTGACAAAGCGGGAGGCCTCGGAGGCCAGGAAGACGGCAGCGCCGCCGAGCTCTTCTGGCTCGCCCCAGCGGCCCATCGGGGTGCGGCTGGCGATCCAAGAATTGAATTTGTCGTCCTTTAACAGCGCCTCGTTCATTTCGGTGGAGAAATAGCCCGGCGCAATGCCATTGACGTTGAGGCCGTGCCGGGCCCAATCAACCGCCATGCCGCGCGTGAGGTTGGCAACGGCCCCTTTGGTGGCGGCATAGGGCGCTATGGAAGGGCGGGAAAGCTCCGCCAATAGCGAGCAGATATTGATGATCTTGCCGCGCCCGCGCGAAATCATGTGCCGCGCTACGGGCTGCGCGACATTGAATACCGAGGTCAGATTGGTGGCGACGACCTGATCAAATTTTTCCGGCGGGAACGCCTCCAATGCGCTGCGGAATTGCATGCCAGCATTGTTCACCAGAATGTCGATGGGGCCGATTTCGTCTTCGATATAAGTGACGGCCTCATTGATGCTGTCGCGGCTGGTGACGTCAAATGCCACGGCGTTGACGCTGTGCCCCAGTTCAGCCAGGTCGGCGGCCGCTTTGCCAAGGGCTACGCCGTCGCGCGCGTTAAGCACCACCGATGCCCCCGCTTCTGCCAAGGCCTTGGCCATGGCGAAGCCCAAACCGCGGCTTGAGCCGGTGATCAGCGCGCGGCTTCCGCTGAGGTCGAAGGGGGATTGTCTGCTCATGGGGGAGGTCGTCCTGATTTTCCTCTGGCTGCTTGCTAGTTTAGCGGCATGTTGGCCGCAAGGCGACAGTGTGAACTTCCATACAAGAAGTGGAATTCGCCTCAGTTTTACGCAATTCGCCCTTCCTTTGGTGGGGAGATTGTGGTCATTTCCCCGCCAGCGCGCCTTTTACGGGTGCATGTTACGACGATTTCGGAAGGGTTTGCGGATGTCGACTGCGGATATTGGTCTGATTGGCCTTGCAGTGATGGGTTCTAATCTGGCTCTCAACATTGCGGAGAAGGGCTATACAATCGCCGTTCATAACCGCTCGCCGAGCCGTATCGACGAATTCGTCGCCGAAGCCAAGGCGCAGGGTCTGGATGGCAAGACCATTCCAAAATATGACCTCGCCGATTTCGTCCAGACCGTTAAGGCGCCGCGTTCGATCATCATCATGGTCAAGGCTGGCCAGCCGGTCGATGACATGATCGAGCAGTTGCTGCCGCATCTGGAACCGGGTGATGCGATCATCGAGTGCGGTAACTCACTCTACACCGACACGCAGCGCCGCTTTGACTATTTGAAGCCCAAGAATATCGGCTATCTCGGTGTCGGCGTTTCCGGCGGCGAAGAGGGCGCGCGTCATGGTCCCTCGATCATGGTCGGCGGTTCCAAGGAACAGTGGCACAATGCCGAGGCGGTGCTGACGGCGATCGCCGCCCAGTTCAACGGCGAAAGCTGCTGCGCTTATCTGGGCGAAGGTGGCGCGGGCCATTTCGTCAAGATGATCCACAATGGCATCGAATATGGCGATATGCAGATGATCGCCGAAGTCTATGGCGTGATGCGCGATGGGCTTGGAATGTCGGCAAAGGAATGCGCTGCCGTCTTCAAGGAATGGAATAACGGGCCGCTCAATTCCTACCTCATCGAGATCACCGGGCACGTCCTGGATGCCGTTGATGAACAGACGGGCAAGCCGCTGGTCGATCTGATCCTCGACAAGGCCGGACAGAAGGGGACCGGCGTATGGTCTGCTGTCGTCGCTCAGCAGATGGGCGTTCCGGCCACGGCCATCGAAGGTGCTGTTGCCGCCCGTTCGATCTCTTCGCGCAAGTCTGAACGCGTCGCTGCCGAAGCTATTTATGGCAAGCCAAATCGCGCCAAGACCGATGTGACGCTGGCCGATCTCGAAAAGGCTCTGCTTGCGGGCAAGATCGTGTCTTACGCACAGGGCTTCGCGGTCATCAACAAGGCTTCGGAAGAATTCGGCTGGGCATTGCCGCTCGCCACGATTGCCAAGATCTGGCGCGCCGGTTGTATCATCCGCTCGCGCTTCCTCGATCAGATGTCCTCGGCCTATGCCAAGGGTGAGGCAACGAACCTGCTGGTCGTGCCTGACTTCGTCACCATCATGAAGGACAGCCACCCGAGCCTGCGCAAGGTCGTTGCCGCCGCTGCGGCTGGTGAATTCCCAATGATCTGTCTGTCGGCTTCGCTGAGCTATTTTGACAGCTACCGTCAGGCGCAGGGTACTGCCAACCTCACTCAGGGCCAGCGCGACTTCTTCGGCGCGCATGGTTTTGAAATTGAAGGCCGCGGCGGCGATCTGCACGGCACCTGGCCGAGCACGCTCGGCAAGTAAGTTTTTGAAGCGATTGTGGAAGAGGCCGGGCATAGTCCCGGCCTTTTTTGTAGGGAGTTACCCCACCCGGCCTCCCCCTGAAGAAGGGGGAGGAGAAGAGGCGCCATCCCTGAAAATTCGGCAAACTCGATCTGTTCCTCCCCCTTCTTCAGGGGGAGGTTAGGTGGGGGTGCTTAAAGCGTCTGGTACATCACATAGGCGTCGACATAGCCGTGGACGGGGTGATCGAAAGCGCCGGGCAGGGTGCCGACGATGTCGAAGCCGAATTTTTGCCAGAGGGCGACCGCGCCGCTATTGGTCGAGACGACATGGTTGAACTGCATGGCGCGGAAACCGCGCTGGCGAGCTCGATCCAGTGAGTGAGCGCACATGGCGCTGGCTATGCCTTTGCCGCGCGCCGCTTCGGCGGTGATGTAGCCGCAATTGGCGACATGAGCACCGCCGCCATGACGATTTGGCATGATGTAATAGGTGCCGAGGACGGAGCCGTCGATTTCGGCGACGAAGACCTCATGCGCCGCCATCATCCAGAAGGCTCGAATGGCCTCGTCGTCGAGGTCGCGGTCGACCGCATAGGTTTCACCAGCGGCGAAAACCGGCTTGAGCATGGCGAGCAGGGCTGGCCAGTCGGCGTCACCGGCGGGGCGGATCGTTATAGCGGTCATCTTCATCGATCGGTGGCGTGCGAACTTGGCCCGGTGGGGCCATTTCGGGGGCATGAGGATGGTCGGCAATGCTGGGGCGGCGACCAAGCTCGAACCGCCATGCGGCAAAGGCGAACAGCACCAATGCCACGAGAACGCTGGCGCTGGCCGCGATAAAGGGGGCGCCGGGGAAGTAATGATCGGTGTCGCGCGCGGTGTAATAGGAGAAAATCTGCGTCGCAGCGAGCGGGCCGATGATCGTGGCCAGCGAACTGGCTGCATTGACCGCACCTTGCAACTCGCCCTGACTATTATCCGGCACCTGCCGGGACAGAACGCCGTTGATGGCCGGGGGCGCAAGGCCGCTCACCGTGCCCACCAGAATGAACAGATAGAGGTGATAGACATCGGCGGAGAAGGCGATGCCGGCAAAAGCTGCGGAGGCGGCAAGCAGGCCGATCATGGCCACAGCCGGTTCGCCCATGCCGCGCGACATGGGGCCGGCCAGAACCGCCTGACTGATGGCAAAGCCGAGCCCGAACGCTCCGAGCGTGCGTCCGATGGTGGAGGAGGTGAAATTGAACACTTCGACGGTGAAGTAGGAGAACACCGTCGGCAGCGCCTGCGCCGAAAGCTGGAAGAAGAACAACACACCCAGGAGCCACAGCACGGACGGGTATTTTTTGAGGGCCAGCACGGCGCCGAGCGGATTGGCGCGGCGGATGTCGAATTTGCGGCGCGAGGTCTTGGGCAGGCTTTCGGGCAGGACCAGAAGGCCGAACAGGAAATTGGCGAAGGCCAGACCGGCGGCGGCAAAGAAGGGCACACGCGGGCCAAATTCGCCAAGCTCGCCGCCGATCACCGGGCCGATGATGAAGCCCAGCCCGAAAGCGGCACCGATGAGGCCAAAGCGATGCGTGCGCTTATGGGGCGGGGTAATGTCGGCCATATAGGCCGTAGCGGTGGCGAGCGCGGCACCGGCAATGCCTGCAATGATGCGACCGATGAACAGATACCAGACAAAGGGGGCGATCGACATCATCAGGTAGTCGAAGGTCAGTCCCAGCAGCGACAGCAGCAGCACCGGGCGGCGGCCAAACCGATCTGAGAGATTGCCCAGAATAGGAGAGAAGACGAACTGCATGAAGGCATAGGCGAAGACCAAATAGCCGCCGATCACCGCCGCGTCCGCTACGCTGCCACCGGTCAGCTCTTCCAGAAGCTCCGGCAGCACGGGCACGATAATGCCGACGCCGATCATGTCGAGCAGGATCGTTATAAGAATGCAGGTGAGCGTCAGACGGGAGCGGGTCGCAGCTTGCATGCGGTTTTCAGAACCTTTTCTCTGTCCCGTTCCCAGGTCCGCCACCGCTTACACGGATTGGCAAATTGACCTAAGTCCTTGTCTTTATCGCGTTTCCAAACCGCAAAACCGTTGCCGCTCATGCTGGAAACGCTCTAGAGGCCCAAGCGCTGCAATTGACACGCACAAGCCCGGTAAATCAAGGTCACCTAATTGCTTAAGCTGGCCTTGTAGTCGTAAATCCAGCCCAGTCGGCGTAGATGCGCCCGAGGCCCCTGCGCGGCCACCACCATGTCACGGCCGATGCTGAGCGGCCATGGAAGATGGAAAATGCGGCCATTCTGCGCAGAAAGTGCCGCAACGCGCTTTACCCGATCCTGTCGAATAGACGCATATCTGGCTAACGCGGTTTCAGCGCTTTTTGTTTCCACGAGCAGGGGAGCGAGAATTGCCGCATCCTCAATGCCCATTGCTGCGCCCTGCGCCTGAAACGGCACCATGGCGTGGGCCGCGTCGCCGATAAGCCCGATATTGCCGCGATGCCAGGTTGGGGTCTCCACCGTGTTCAACGCCCATGGCGTCCAGCCTTCTCCCGCAGCGGTCAGCAAAGCCTCGACCATGGGGCCGGGCCTGACAGGTCTGGGCTGGCCTTGCGGCTCGCGCGTCGCGCTCGGCATGAAGAGAGCGAGATTGACCTGCTGGCGATGGGGCAAGGGGTAGCAAACGAGGTGGAAGCCGGAGCCAAAGAATACCGATACCCGGTCCGAGGCAATCTGGTCCGAAACAAGATCGAAAGGCACCAGCGTCCGCCACGCAATTCGATGGCCGAATTGTGCGTCTGGTCCTGCAAGCAAAGTGCGGCGCGTGTGCGAATGAACACCATCGGCGCCGATAAAGGCTTCGGCCTTCAAGGTGCGGCGAAGCTCATCAGCCTCTTCAAGTTCTACGGTGACGCTGTTCTCTTGCGATTCCACCGCCCAGTGCCGCACACCGAAGGCAATCTCGATATTGGCAAAGCGCCGACAGGCTTTGTGGAGCACATCGGCCAGATCGGCACGGTGCATGACGGCATAAGGCGAGCCGAACCGCTCGCGCATAATTGCGCCCAATTCCATGCTTGCGGATGGGGTCTGGCTGCCTTGCGGATAGAGATCGAGCGCCTGCGGTTCCAGGCTTACGCCATCCAGCGCATCGCTCAATCCCAGCCGATCAAGACAATAGCGGGCATTGGGGCTGATCTGTAATCCGGCGCCGAATTCCTGCACCTGGGGGCTGCGTTCGAGCATGACCACTCCGGCCCCGAACTTGGCGAGGGACAAGGCAAGCGTCATGCCGGAAATTCCGGCGCCAGCTATTATGTAAGTACGGCCCGTGGCGGGCATGGCATCACTCAGGCAGCGTCAGCCTGGAAAACGGCGCTGGACGGATTGGCATGTCCGGCGCCAAGCTCGGCTTTGTAGACATAGAGTGTCGAGCAATAGGGGCACACCGCTTCGCTATCCTTGCCCATATCGATGAAAATATGGGGATGATCGAACGGGGGCAGCGCGCCAACGCACTGAAACTCCTTGGAGCCTACCTCGATCGAACGCAGACCTTGAGAATTGTGGAAATGCGGGGTCGAGCCGTGGGCCATGGTCGGAACCTGGAGTGTGATTTGAATTGGCGCGACCATAGCCAAAGCCCTTCTACAAGAAAAGGGCAAAGGCTGTGTCCGATTGTCCTTGATTTTAAGGCCGCAAATCGCAAAACCCGCAGCAGCAGCAAACAGGACCGCGTCATGCCCCAGTTTTCCAGTTCAGGTCTGTCACTTGCCTATGAAGTGCAGGGGGAAGGCGCGCCGGTGCTTTGCATTCATGGCTTTGCCTCCAGCGGCAAGGTGAACTGGATCGATACCGGCTGGGTCGAAACGCTGGTTGGCGCGGGCTATCAGGCCATCACGCTCGACAATCGCGGCCATGGGCAATCGGAAAAGCCGCATGACCCGGAGCTGTATTATCCGAGCCAGATGGCCGAGGATGCAATTGCGCTGCTCGACCATCTGGGCATCGAGCGCGCGGCGCTTCTCGGCTATTCCATGGGCGCGCGCATCGCAGCCTTCACGGCCTTTGGTCACCCGGAGCGGGTTCCAGCGGTGATTTTCGGCGGCATGGGGATCAATCTCATCAACGGGCTGATGGACGGCAATGACATCATTGCCGGACTTCGTGCGCCGTCCCTGTCCGACCTGACGCATCCCACTGCAAGGCAATTCCGTATCTTTGCCGATCATACCGGCTCGGACCGGGAGGCGTTGGCGGCCTGTATGGAAACCTCGCGCCAGCCGATGGCGCGGGCAGATGTGCGGCGCATCGACGTGCCCGTTCTTGTGGCCGTGGGGGAAATGGACGAGATGGCGGGACCGCCCGGCACATTGGCGGAATTGCTGCCGCAGGGTGAAGCACTGATCATTCCCAAGCGTGATCATATGCGGGCCACCGGCGACAAGGTGTTCAAGGCGGCGGCGCTTGAGTTTTTGAGCAGAACCTTCCCTATTGGCTCCCATTTGTGAACCAATCTGTTTCGTAGACCTTTGTTTTATGGAACGATCTGGCTTATATCGGTCTTCTTCGATGAAGCGGAGAGCATAGAATGAGTGGTGCTGCTCGGAAATCTGCCCATATCCAGTCCGTCGATCCCGTCTGGGAAGCGGTGCGTTCCGGTGCATCCCACATTCTGGACAGCGAATCTTCGCTGGCGAATCTCGTTTTATCCAATGTGCTCAACCATGAGACATTCGAGGAGGCACTGGCCCATCGGCTGGCGACGCGCCTTGATCACGAGGATGTGTCGGCGGCTATGATCCGGCAGGCCTTTGCCGAAGTGCTCAAGGATAATCCCGAGATCGGGCAGGCGGCGCGCGTTGACCTCGCTGCCACCATGGAGAGGGATCCGGCCTGTCATCGGGCGGTCGAGCCGCTGCTGTATTTCAAGGGCTATCAGGCCATTCAGACCCATCGCTTCGCCCATGCGCTGCACAAGGCCGGGCGGCGTGACTTTGCGCTCTATCTCCAGAGCCGGTCGAGCCAGGTGTTCCAGGTCGATATCAATCCGGCCGTGGTGATGGGCAAGGGCATCATGCTCGACCATGGCACCGGGCTGGTGATCGGTGAAACTGCGGTGATCGGTGACAATGTCTCGATGTTGCAGAATGTAACGCTGGGCGGCACCGGCAAGTCGGATGAAGACCGCCATCCCAAGATCGGCAATGGTGTGCTGATCGGGGCAGGGGCCAAGGTGCTTGGCAATATCAAGGTCGGTGATTGCAGCCGTATTGGCGCGGGTTCAGTGGTGCTCAAGGAAGTGCCGCCACGCACCACGGTTGCCGGGGTTCCGGCCAAGGTGATCGGCGAAGCAGGCTGTGCGCAACCGGCGCTGGTCATGGACCAGATGGTGCTGGTGCACGACGCCAGCTAGGATTGAACGCAAGGCCGGGAACAGCGTTTTACCGGAAAATGGCTTGGTGCAGGGGTTGCCAGCGCCGGGCCAGCCACTAGATTGCGCGCTCAACCAAACCAGCAGGACATGTTCCCGTGAACCATCCCGAGATCATTAAGCTGCAGAAATTTTTGCAGCAGAAGTTCAACAACCGCAATATCGACGTGCGCCCGCGCGCCAAGCTCAACGATTCCGTTGAAGTGTTCATTGGCGATGAGTCGATCGGACTGATCCATGTCGATGACGAGGACGGTGACAAGTCCTACATGTTCTCCATGTCGATCCTGGATATCGATCTGGAAGATCTGGACTGATCAAAAGGCAGTGCTCCGGCGCTGCCTTTGCTTATAAAGCGCCGATCTGGCCCAGCCACAGGGCCAGTTCCTGATCAAAGCGCCGCCATGCGGGCAGGGCGCTCGCATCGAAGCTGAGCACCGCGGCCAATCCGCTTTGCAGATAAATGGTGCGCAGGCACTGGTCGGGCCGATCCGGCTGCACCGCTCGCGCGCATTTGGCAACGAAGGGCACGGGCGACAGCGGGTCATACCACACCGTTTCTCCCACATAGCCAGCCTGGGCAATGAGTGGCTTGCCGACGAGGCCGAGCACGCCGCCAATCACACCGTCTTCAAACTGATGCAGATAGACCGCATCCAGCAGGGCGCTGCTGGAACGGGCGCGGCTGCGCGGCAAAAGCGTGACGTCGATGGCGAGCCTGTCGGCTTCGGGGGCGAGGTCCAGAACGAATTGCAGATCGGCCTGACTGGTGAAACCGGCTTTCATCTGTTCGCCATAACGGAACCATGATGAGGGGATTTCGAGATCACGGCCCGCAATGGTCTGCTCGATGACATCAGCATCGCCCAAAGCCGGGGCGCTGCGCGCCACACTCTGGCTGGTGCGGTCGATCACATAGGCCAGTCCGACCGCCATGAGCAGGACCAAAACGGCTATTCCAGCGAGGTTATAGGCGAGGGAGCCACGCGTTTCCGCCGGGCCATTTGTGGATATCGGGGCCAGCATTAACCAGTTTTCCCACCTGAAGGTGACAGCGCATAGGGCAATCAATATGCTTAATAAAGGGTAAATTTGGGTAACAGGGTGCAAGCATGGCCAGAGAACTGGTGCTCGCAATGTTCATTATGGGCGTGGGGCTGTGTGTGGCGGGCATGGCGACGCATCTTTACCAATGGCTGTCGCGGCAGCAGGCGATGTTGCGCATGGATGGCAATTCGCATCTGGCAGCGCTCGGCAATCTGGTCATGAGCTTTGTCTGTGGGCCCTATATCATGCTGCAGCTCGGCTGGCGGCAGGAGCCAGGTGGCGCGATTTCCGTGGCGTCGGTGCTGATTTCCGCGCTCGTCGCCTTTGGCTGGGCCTTTGTCACCGGGCTTCTATTCATGAGCGCCTATGTGATGCTGCGCTTCTGAAGTCTTTCAGAAAACAGCAAGGCCAGCGTCGCTTGCGCGAGGCTGGCCTTGCTCTTCAGACCCCTATCAGGGTTAGGCTTTGGGCGGGGTCCGGAAACTCAGTTCGCAGCCACGATGGTGACGCGGTCGTCGATCATGTCCACCCACTGGCCTGCATGGGCCTGCGACTGGCGCTTGACGTATTTGTAGGGTGTCTCGCTCCAAAGGCGGATTGCGCCTTCCTGATTGTCGAGTACGAGATCGCCGCGATCGGTGCGGGCGATCAGTACGGCATGGCCGTTGCCATTGGCTTCCTTGACCACGGCAATCATCAGGGTTGACGGGTGCCAGCCGGCGGCGATGAGGTCGCGGCGCTTGATCAGCGCGAAATCCTCGCAATCGCCATAGCCATTGGGATAGGTCCAGAATTCCTCGACCTGGTAGAGATCCATGTCGGTGACCGGCACAATGTTCTGATTGTAATAGGTATTTACGGCGGTGAGCTGCTGCCAGTTGGCGTCGGTGAGTACCGTGGCGGGCTCGACGCGGTCATAGGCGCGGCATTCGGCAGGGCGGGACTTGCAGAATTCGAGATGGCCAACCGGAATGGAGGTCGTGCCCGAGGCCGTCTGGATGAAAGCGACATTGGTGAAATCGACAGCCGAGGCCGGATTTGCCAGTGCGATCAAAGCTGTAATCAGCCCTGCCAGCAATCCATTCTTGTTCAAAGCCATGATGTAGTCTCCCTGATGGAGACCACTCTAGGCAGGCCGACTTAGGCCGATCCGAAAACTACAACGCAGTTTTTATGCGTATTTTATCGACAAGTGCAGGTTTGGCTTAACCATAGCATCTGAGGCGAATTGGTCAGCAGACTGTTGACGTTTCAATTCACGCGCAGGTTCTGCTGCACAACATTGAGCATTTCCTGAGCCGAAGCGAACTCGACGGCGACGCCGTTCTGGAAATGGCGGATGACGCGCGCACGCATGCGGCCGAGCGTGATCGGCGTGCCCATGGCGGGGCGCACTTCCAGCTCGATGGCGGCGCCGGACAGGGAGATGTCGATAATCTTGCAATTGTAGCGGCGGCCATCGTCGAGAACGACCGTGGAGTGGCGAATGTCGGGAACGACGCGCTCATGACGCCGGTCTTCGGGCAGGTTGAGCAATTCCTTGTTGGCCAGCCAGGTGAGCTGGGCCGCCATCTTGTCCCGCTTGCGCGGCGAGGCTGCAATGTCCATGACGAAGCCGCCATCGACCTGATGCAGGATAGTGCCTTCGATGCGGCCAATGTGATCGAGATAGGCAATGATGCGTTCGCCGACAATGCCGGCCACCGGCGCAATCACCACGGCATCGCCGGGCGACATGGACAGAACCTGACACGGAAATTCGCGGCGATCGGCCAGCATATAGCGACCCAGTATCGATACTGAGACGCGCTGAAACCGGTCATTGGAAGCCGCCATATTGCGGTCCGAGACAGTCTGCGGCGCGGAAAAATCGTCACTGAGCATAGGCCAACCTGTTCCACGCATAGGGAATCCACAGGAAGGTTAGCCTGTCTTGGTTAACGCTTGGTGAGACCTGACAGCACGATTAGGTGCAAATGCCGCAAATCTTCAGTTCCGGCCACCGTCGATCACGGCGAGGTGGGCATAGCGGCGCGCGCTGCGACCATAAATGGTCGTGGGCAGGGCTGCGGGGGAGCCAGCGGTGAAGGGCACATCATTGACCACGCTCGACATGACTTCGCGCGGGGCATCGCCAGCCATGGCCTCGTCGGGCCAGATCAGGCGCAGGCCGGTGATCCGCTGTTCGAGCACGGGCTGCACACCCAGCCAATAGGGCTCTTCCAGCGCGGTCATGGCGCCCAGAATACGGGTGTGGGTGGAGCCATTGTGCCGCAGCGGCATCAGGATCGCCTCGAAATTCACCTTGGTCTGCAGGGCAGTGGAGCCCTGAAAGGTGATGAGGGCAACGGCGTGATCTTCAGTGACGGCGCGGAGCAGGGTTTCCATGGCGTCGCCGTCGCGGTCATGCCAGAGCGCGGAGAAGGAGCGGCCCTTGAGTTCGCGGCAATAGGACGTGCACAGATGCGAGCCAGCCAGACGGAACGAAAACTTCTCGTTCTCGGTCAATTCCAGAATGAAGGTATTGGCCAGAGATTCGCGGATGCGGGTCGGGTCGATATCACGACGATCGGGCGCGCTACGCGAACCGCGAATCGTGTTCCAATAGGTATAGAGCGCGGTCGTGCTCGGCATCTGCATGGTCGTGAACCCGGTCTGGAGGCATCGGATGGTTTCAGCACCCATCCGCAACGCCCGAACAATCGCAAAATGCAGCGGCAAATGCCTGCTTAAAGAAGTTTTAAGGTTAACGACTGTGGCCAAATGTGGAAAAGACAGTTTAACGCCATGTGGCATCGGGCTTTCGGGACATTTTCATGAGTGAGCAAGGTCAAATGCCCGGTGCGCCGGGGCCTGAGGCGCGTGAGCCGGTGTTTCTGCTGCCCGGCGCTGTGACGGCGCTGGCCGGATTGCTGGTGGCCATTCACCTTGCGTCAACCTTCGTTCTTAACGAGGAAGGGCAGATCGGGCTGCTGTTCTGGTTTGCCTTCCAGCCCTATCGCATCGTGCTGATGGCGCAGGATATCAGCTTCGGCATTCCGCTTTTGTGGTCGCCCTTTACCCATGCCCTGCTGCATGCGGGATGGGAGCATCTGATCTTCAACACGGCCTGGCTCGCCATTTTTGCGACGCCGGTGGTGCGCCGCTATGGGGCGGGACCAATGCTGGCGCTGTTCTTCATTTCCGCGGCGGCCGGGGCGGCATTTTTTGCTGCAACCACGCTTTATGATGGCGTCTATCTGCTGGGTGCTTCGGGCGGGGTGGCGGGGCTCACCGGCGCGGCGATCCGCTTCATGTTCCAGCCGGTGCTGGTGGGGCGACACCCCGAAACGGGCGAGCCGGTCATGCTCGGGCGCAGGCTGGCGAGCATTCGTCAGGTGTTCGTCGATCCGCGCAGCCGCTATTTCGCGCTGATCTGGCTGGTGCTGAACGCCGTCGTGCCGCTCGTGCCCTTGCTCACCGGCCAATCGCTGGGCATCGCCTGGCAGGCCCATCTTGGCGGATTCTTTGCGGGGCTTTTGCTGGTGGGACTGTTCGAGCGGAAGGTATAGGGCGGGGTTGGGATGATGAGGGGCCCTGATAATACCAATCAATGGAACTGCCGGTACGCTCTCGAAAAGAGGAAAACAGAGTAAAGAATGAAAGAGCTTGGCAGAAACGATCTGTGTTGGTGTGGGTCAGGTAAGAAATTTAAGAAGTGCCATCTTGATCGCGAGCGTCAGGAAAAAGGAAATCCCTGGGATGCAGTGGCAGTCAACAAAAAGGCGTTCCACGCGAAGAAATGTGCCGCACGAGATGTAGGGCTTGGCGCCTGCGAAGGTAACATCATAAAGGCCCACACGGTGTCACGCGGGCCGAATCTGGCAAAAATCGCCAGAAAGGGCAAAGTCACCTGCTATACCGCAGATCCTGCTCGGTTGAACAAGAACGGGGGGATACTAGAGCCCATCGAAGTCGGCATTGCCGAGGCTTCTATTTTCTATGGGTTCTGTTCCAAGCATGATCGTACTCTCTTTTCGTGTATCGAGAACGAGCCCTTTATTGGCAGAGCAGACCAGTGTCTCGCAGTAGCCTACCGCACTCTCAGTAGAGAGCTCTACGGTAAGAACGCGGGCAGCCACCTTAGGGAGACCTTGAGGATTGCTGACAAAGGCAGGTCGCTGATTGAACAGGTCCAATTGCAAGCATTGCTAGACGTAATCGATCAAGGCAATGATCTCGCAAGGAAGGACCTAGCGAACACCCATGAGAAGCTAACTGCAGCTATGGTCGAGGGCCAACCAGATGCAATTAAATCGATAGTCATAGAATTTGAGGGCATGCTCCCTTTCATGGTGTCGGGAGCCTGGTCACCATTCACTGACTTATATGGAGAAGAGCTTCAGAAGGGCTTTGTGGACGAAAATCTTGAGCAAATATTCATTTCAAGCTTTGCCGGAAGCGACTGGAGCAAGGTTTGTATTTCATGGCTGAACAAGTCCGACGCCCCTGGGGAGCTCATAGCAGATCAAATTTGCTCGCTGCCTAAAAGCCAGCAGGCCAGTGCATGTCTTCAGCTTTCCGCAAAGCATGTAGAGAACATATTTTATTCACCAGACTGGTTTGGGTCACTTGATGAGGCTGAGCTTAAACAATTGCACACGCTGGCATCTAGTGGCTTAGACATGATGGGTAGTGTGCCGAAAGCACCGATCAATTTAGATTTGACTTTCGGCCTAACTGACAGATGTCGAACTCTCACCTTAGTTCAGGATGACGCGGAATTTAAGACTGCGGATGCGTGAGAGTGACAGTTTTTTGGAGCTGCACGATGACCCATGAACTACTGCATCGGGGGCTTAACAGGACCTAGATGTTTTTCTCTATCTTGCCACATCCACGGATCGTCACCCTCGGCCTTGAGCCGAGGGCGTTTTACGTTCCTTCGTTGCGTGGGCTATGAGGTGGCGCAATTCTGTGCGGCTACCCGCGAGAGCATCTTCAAGTGAAGAGCCCTCGGCTCAAGGCCGAGGGTGACGGGTCTGTGGTGGGGGCCTCGGAGGTGGCAGGTGCGAGGCGCCTTCTGGCACGACCAATAGCGGTTGAATTGGGTCGCAAGCGGCGCGTCTTTTGGGCTGTGCCCTTACCCGCCATATACCGCGCTGGGGTCAAACAGGCGTAGCAGGCCGGTGTCTTCAAGGGCGGCTGTGCCATCGGTTAGCGTCACCTTGCGATAGAAGCAGGTTTTGCGGCCGGTGTGGCAGGCGGCGCCGCGGCCGGTCTGGCGGACGATCATGATCAGGCAATCCTGATCGCAATCGGTGCGCAACTCGACCACTTCCTGCAATTCGCCCGAGGTTTCGCCCTTTTTCCAGAGCGATTGGCGCGACCGCGACCAGTAATGGGCGATGCCGGTTTCCAGCGTCAGCGACAGCGCCTCGGCATTCATGTGGGCGACCATGAGAATGTCGTTGGTGCCGGTTTCGGTGGTCACGACGGTGATGAGGCCATGGGCATCGAAGCGCGGGGCGAAGATGGTGCCTTCTTCGAGCGCGGCGTGATCGAGGGCTTTCGGATCGGCGAAGGTGAGGGTCATGGCCGGGGCTCCGGTTGATATGATCGGGCTTTAGCGCGGAAGTGGGGGGCTGGGGAAGGGGCGTCGAAAGTACAGAGCCCTCGGGGCGAGCCCGAGGGTGACGATCAGTGGCGCCTATAGCCAGCCTTTTCGCTTGAAGAACAGATAGGGCAGGATGGCGAAGAGGATCATCAGGCCGATGGCGAAGGGGTAGCCGAAATCCCAGTGCAGTTCGGGCATGATGTCGAAGTTCATGCCATAGATGGAGGCGACCAGCGTGGGCGGCAGGAAGACCACTGCGGCCACCGAGAAAATCTTGATGATCTGGTTCTGCTCAAGATTGATCAGCCCGAGCGTTGCGTCGAGCAGGAAGCTGGCGCGGCCGTTAAGGCCGCGGGCATGTTCGCCCAGCGAAAGCGCGTCGCGCTGGATGACTTTCAGCAGGTTGCGGTTTTCCTTGGTGGCAAGGATTTTGCGCTGCGCATCGTCCATGGCGCCATGATAGGCGGTGAGGCGGCCAATACTGACCAGGCTTTCCTGAATGAGATTGAGCAACTCGGCCTTGGTGCCGATCTTCTCTATGACGGCCTGAAGGTCGCGGGTTTTCTTCGAGACATTGCGCGCCTTGTTGCGGAAAATCTCGCGCGAAATGTGGTCGACATCGGTGCCCACGCGTTCCAGCGCATCGGCCATGCGGTCGATCAGCGCTTCGAGCAGGCCGAGCATGACATGTTCGCCGGTGCGTGAGGGGGTGTCCTTCTGCTTGGCGGCGCGGGCGCGATAGGCGGCGAAGGGGCGCGGATCGCACCAGCGGACGGTAACCAGCGTGGTGCCTTTGAGAATGAAGGTCACCGGCATCTTGATGGCGTCGTCGCTGTCGAGATTGGCGAGGGCCGTCATGGTCAGAAAACCAGCGCCGTCTTCGTGATAAAGGCGCGAGGACAGCTCGATCTCGGCCATGTCGGCCTGCGACGGGATGGTGATGCCAAGCGCGGCTTCCACCGCCTGGTCTTCTTCGCGGGTGGGGTTTTCGAGGTCGATCCAGACGAGATCGGTGGCGTCGCCGGTGAACGGGATTTCGGTCAGCAGTTCGCTGGCGCAGGTGAAGGCTTTCAGCATGGCTGGCTCCATGGTTTGCCGGCGCTTGTGGCGCGCCGGGACCCCGGGCGCTAAAGCGCTTTGCTGCTCTTGATTATCAATGCGTTCCGTAAGGAAGGGTCTGTCATAGCCCGCCCGGTCTAGACCTTTGGGGCAGAGGAGGCCAGTTTAAAGTTCGCAATGGCAAAGCGCAGTTTCGTGAAGGCCGATGCGGTGCCTAGCGACGACCGGCCACCATGGCGAAGAAGCGGTCCTGCTCGACGCGATCTTCGGCGAAAACGCCGGTGAAACGGTGGGTGACGGTTTTGACGTCATGCGCCTTCACGCCGCGCATGGTCATGCACATATGCTCGGCTTCGAGCATGACGGCGGCGCCGCGCGGGCCGAGATTTTCATTGATGGCGTCGATGATCTGCGCCGTCATGGTCTCCTGCGTTTGCAGGCGCCGGGCAAAGACTTCCACCAGTCGCGCCAGCTTGGACAGCCCGACAACGCCGTCATGGGGCAGATAGGCGATATGCGCCTTGCCATAGAAGGGCACCATGTGGTGCTCGCAATGGGCGTAGAACGGGATGTCCTTGACCAGAACGAGATCGTCATAGCCGCCGACTTCCTTGAAGGTCTTGGACAACACCGTCGCGGCGTCCTGTCCATAACCGGCGAACAGCTCGCCATAGGCCTTGGCGACGCGGGCAGGAGTTTCGAGCAGGCCTTCGCGGTTCGGATTATCACCGGCCCAGGCAATCAGCGTGCGAACGGCCGCTTCGGCCTCTTCGCGGCTGGGGCGGGGCAGGGACACGCTGGAGGCGGGCGCCGGGAATGGAAGCTTGACGGGAACGTCCATGGGGTCGAGCTCCTTGCGTTGCGACCGCTGTATATTACGCCGCAAAGGGCGCGTCGGATCATGTCAGGATGAGATTGTCCTGACAGCCCGATGGAGAGCCCCTATATAGAAGCGGAACGAGACCCGAACAAGAAACAGAATTGCCGCCATCATGGAACTGAGCGATCTCTATTCCGAAAAGATCCTCGATCTGGCTGGAAATGCCGTCCAGCCGGGGCGGCTCGACGATGCAGATGTTTCGGCACGTAAGGTCAGCCGGGTGTGCGGGTCGACAATCGAGGTCGATCTCAAGGTGAATGGGGGAATCATCACCGCCTATGGGCACGAGGTGTCCGCCTGTGCGCTGGGGCAGACGTCCGCCGCCGTGGTGGCGCGGGAAGTGGTGGGGACGGCGGTTGGCGATTTTCTGATCCTGCGCCAGCAAATGCACGCCATGCTCAAGGCCGATGGGGCGCCGCCGGACGGGAAATGGGAGGATTTACGCTATCTCGAACCCGTGCGGGACTATCCGAACCGGCATATGTCGACGCTGCTGGTGTTCGATGCGATTGCGGCGGCGCTGGAAAAGCTTGAGTCATCGCAAGCGGTTATGGCGCAAGGCTGATGGATCGATTCATGTCGCTGTTCTGGCGGGCGCTGGATTTTCCGTTCAAGCTCGTGGCGGTGTTCCTGATCACGCTTTATCGCTACACGCTGTCGGCCTTTATGGGGCGGACGTGTCGGCATTTGCCGACCTGCTCGGAATTTACCCGCGATGCGATCTGGCAATTCGGGTTCTGGCCGGGCGGCTGGATGGGGCTGGCCCGCTTCTGGCGCTGCCGCCCGGGCGGCACGCATGGCTATGACCCGGTGCCCGAAAGCGTGCCGGAGCAGGGCAAATGGTATCTGCCATGGCGATATGGGCGGTGGAGGTGATCATGCTCAAAGGTGGGTGCCTTTGCGGCGTGGTGGGCTATGAAGTCGAAGATGCTTTCAGCGCCGCATTCTATTGTCACTGCTCACAATGCCGTCGTGCGACCGGCTCTGCCTTCAAGCCCATGGCTGTAATTTGCAGCGAAAAGCTCCGGCTGACACATGGAGCCTCGGACATGCTGATCTATGGGACGCCTACGTCGACCCATGACGCCCATTGTGGCCGGTGTGGATCGTTCCTCTATTCGGTCATCAGCCATACCGGAAACACCCATGTGGCAATGGGCACATTGATCGATCCTCCGTCAATCAGGCCGTCCTTTCACATGTTCGTCGCTTCCAAGGCGCCGTGGTACGAGATTACCGATGGGCTTCCCCAGTTTGAGGGAATGCCCGACTGAGCTTTATCTATTGGCTGGCATAGCCAGGAAATCATGCTATTCAGGCCGCCTTGCAGCGATGGATGCTGCATGTAACCCAATTTCTGGAGACATAAAATGTCGATCAAGGTGACGTTCCCCGATGGTGCATTCCGCGAATTTCCGCGTGGCACCACCGGCACCACCGTGGTCGAAGGAATCTCCAAGTCTCTGGCCAAAAAGACAATCGCCATGAAGTGGAATGGCGTGCTGTCCGATCTTTCGGACGCGCTTGAGGCCGATGGCAAAATAGAATTCGTGACGCGCGACAGCGGTTCCAAGGACGCGCTGGAGCTGATCCGCCACGATGCGGCGCATGTGCTGGCCGAGGCGGTACAGGAGCTTTGGCCCGATACGCAGGTGACGATCGGCCCGGTGATCGAAAACGGCTTTTACTATGACTTCTACCGTCCGGCTGGTCCGTTCACGGAAGACGAGCTACGCGTCATCGAAAAGAAGATGGCCGAGATCATCGAGCGCGGCGCTGCCTTCACCAAGGAAGTGTGGACGCGCGATCAGGCCAAAGTCTGGTTCAAGCTGAAGGGCGAAGACTTCAAGGTCGAGCTGGTGGATGCCATTCCGGCGGACCAGTCCATCAAGATGTATAAGCAGGGCGACTGGATGGACCTGTGCCGTGGCCCGCATATGCGCTCGGTCAAGGATGTGGGGCAGGCTTTCAAGCTGACCAAGGTGGCGGGGGCCTATTGGCGCGGCGACAGCAAGCGCGAAGTGCTGAGCCGCATCTACGGCACCGCTTTTGCGACCCGAGAAGAGCTGGAAGCCTATCTGGTGATGGTGGAAGAGGCTGAAAAGCGCGACCACCGCAAGATTGGCCGCGATCTCGACCTGTTCCATTTTCAGGAAGAGGCGCAGGGCTCGGTGTTCTGGCATGCGCGCGGCTTCACCATCTACAACCAGATGGAAGCCTATATCCGCCGCCGTCTCAACGGCGCGGGCTATGTCGAGGTCAAGACGCCCCAGCTCATGCATGCCAAGTTCTGGGAGCAATCGGGCCATTGGGGCAAGTACCGCGAAAACATGTTCGTGGTGCCCGATGCCGTGCCCAATACCGAGGAAGAAGGCCCGGTTCTCACCGGCGATGCAGAATATCTTGCGCTCAAGCCGATGAACTGCCCGGCACACGTGCAAATCTTCAACCAGGGTATCAAGTCTTACCGCGATCTGCCTCTGCGGATGGCGGAATTTGGTTGCTGCCACCGCAATGAAGCGCATGGTGCGCTGCATGGCCTGATGCGCGTGCGCCAGATGACGCAGGACGATGCGCATATCTTCTGCCGCGAGGACCAGATTCAGAGCGAAACCGAGCATTTCGTGCATCTGCTCTATTCGGTCTATGGGCATCTGGGCTTCGAGAATGTCGTCATCAAGCTGGCGACTCGCCCGGAAAAGTTCGGCGGCACCATCGAGCGTTGGGACGCGGCAGAGAAGGCGCTGGGCGATGCTCTGCGCGCCACCGGCTATGATTTTGAGATCGCCCAGGGCGAGGGAGCCTTCTATGCGCCCAAGCTCGAATTCCATCTCAAGGACGCTATTGGCCGTTCCTGGCAGGTTGGCACCTTGCAGCTCGACTATGTGTTGCCAGAGCGTCTTAACGCCACCTATGTGGCCGAGGACGGCTCGCGCCAATATGCGGTGATGCTGCACCGGGCCATTCTGGGCTCGCTGGAGCGCTTTATCGGCATTCTGATCGAGAACCATGCCGGCAAGATGCCGATGTGGCTGGCGCCGACGCAGGTTGTCGTGGCGACCATCGTTTCGGAAGCGGACGAGTATGCACAGAAGCTGGTGAACCAGCTTCGCGCTGCCGGTATCCGTGCCGAGATCGACACCCGCAACGAGAAGATCAACTACAAGGTGCGCGAGCATTCGGTGCAGAAGGTGCCGCTGCTGTTCGTCGTGGGCAAGCGTGAGGCCGAGGAGGGCAATGTGTCTGTCCGCCGTCTCGGTACCGAAGGCCAGCAGGTGCAGCCCTTCATGGATGCCCTCGTTTCCCTGATGGCCGAGGCGACCCCGCCCGACCTCAAGGACGCCGGGCAGCAGAAGGTCGCCTGATGCCGCAACGTCCGTCCAATCGTGAGATGAAGGCGCTTTATCATATGGGCGAGGACAAGGTCCTCGGCCCGGATGACTTCAAGGATGTCGGCGAAAAGACTTTTGCCGGCATGCTGAAGAAGAAGTGGGTGGAAGAGGTCGAACCCGGTAAATTCCGCACGACCGAAAAAGGCCGCATCATCCACGACGAGGAAGTGTATTTCACCGGGCGGTGGAAGCGGTAGGACGCGTTTTAACCCCCACCCAGCCTCCCCCTGAAGAAGGGGGAGGAGCGGGCCGGTGGGTGAGAATAGATCGAGCCACCCACGCGGTGGTTTCCTCCCTCTTCTTCAGGGGGAGGTCAGGAGGGGGTGCCTTGGCCGATCCGATCATCATCACCCGCTCCATTTCCATCGATCCGTCCGAGATCGAAGAAACATTCGTGCGCGGCTCGGGGCCGGGTGGGCAGAATGTGAACAAGGTGGCGAGCGCGGTGCAATTGCGCTTTGATCTTGCCAATTCCCCGAGCCTGTCCGATCCCGTCAAACGTCGCGTCTCGGCGCTTGCCGGGAGCCGCCTGACCAAGGACGGCGTGATCGTCATCATCTCCAATTCCCACCGCGATCAGCCGCTTAATCGGGCGGAGGCGCTGGCGCGGCTGGTGGCTTTGATCCGTGAAGGCGCATATCCGCCGAAGCCGCGTATCGCCACGCGGCCAACCCTGGCCTCTGTGCGGCGGCGAGAGGAGGGCAAGGCGCGCCGCAGCGGCATTAAGCGCATGCGGGTGAGGCCGCCTGTGGAAGACTGATCCGGCCTTTACCATATTTATGGTCCAGCCGCCTGTTGCGGTCGGCATAGCGTATGGTCAACAAAACATTTTATTGTCCCGTCTCCCGCACTGGCATGACTGAATGCTCCTTGGGCGGGGAGGACGTTTTCGGGAGCTTTTGTCGTGAAAATTGCTGTTGTCGGTTCGGGCTATGTCGGTCTGGTCACGGGTGTCTGTCTGGCCGATTTCGGTCATGACGTGGTCTGCATCGACAAGGACGACAGCAAGATTGACGCCCTGCGCAACGGCGTGATCCCGATTTTTGAGCCGGGCCTTGCCGATCTGGTCAAGGCCAATGTGGAAGCCGGGCGGCTGAGTTTCACCAATGATCTGCCAGAGGCTGTTGCTGTCGCCGAGGTGGTTTTCATCGCGGTCGGCACGCCCAGCCGACGGGGGGATGGCCATGCCGACCTGCGCTATGTCTATGACGTGGCGCGCGAAGTTGCCGGGGCGGTTCAGGGCTTCACCCTTGTCACCACCAAATCGACTGTTCCGGTGGGGACGGGCGACGAAGTTGAACGCATTATCCGCAGCGTCAATCCCGAGGCCGATGTGGCAGTCGTCTCCAATCCCGAATTTTTACGGGAAGGGGCGGCTATCGATGATTTCAAACGGCCGGACCGCATTGTTATCGGCATCGAGGATGAGCGCGCCCGCGAGGTGATGACCGAGGTGTATCGGCCGCTCTATCTCAACCAGGCGCCGCTGCAATTCACCAATCGCCGCACCGCCGAGCTGATCAAATATGCGGCCAATGCTTTTCTGGCCATGAAGATCACCTTCATCAATGAAGTGGCCGATCTTTGCGAGGCCGCAGGCGCCAATGTGCAGGAAGTGGCGCGCGGCATCGGTCTCGATAATCGCATTGGCAGCAAATTCCTTCATGCCGGGCCGGGCTATGGCGGCTCCTGCTTCCCCAAGGATACGCAGGCGCTGGTCAAGATCGGGCAGGATTTCGGGAGCCCGATGCGGCTGGTGGAAACCACCGTTTCCATCAACGATCAGCGCAAGCGGGCCATGTCGCGCAAGGTGATCGCTGCCTGTGGCGGGGATGTGCGGGGCAAGACGATTGCGGTGCTGGGCCTGACCTTCAAGCCGAACACCGACGATATGCGCGAAGCGCCCTCCATCGATATTATCCGGGGGCTACAGGACCGCGGCGCGAAGGTTGTGGCCTATGATCCGCAGGGCATGAAGGCGGCGCGCGAAATGATGGACAATGTCACCTTCGCCCATGACGTCTATGAGAGCGTGCAGGGTGCCGACGCCATTGCGCTGGTGACGGAATGGAACGAGTTTCGCTCGCTCGATCTGGTCCGTCTCAAGACGCTGATGAAGAGCCCGGTTTTTGTCGATCTGCGCAATGTCTATCGCCCCTATGAAATGGCGCGGCACGGCTTTGCCTATCATAGTATCGGTCGCCCGGACATTCTGCAGGACGGTGTGCCGGTGGCGGCTGAATAGGGCGATTCATGAGCGCGATGGGCAATAGCCTCAAATTCGGCACGAGCGGCCTGCGCGGACTGGCCGTGGATCTCGAAGGGCAGGCGGCGCGGCGCTATGTGCGCGCCTTTCTGCGCCATCTGGCAGGTCGCGGATTGCTGGGGGAAGGGCGCGTCTATCTCGGGCATGATTTTCGCCCATCCAGCCGTACGATCCTCAACGACTGCGCTATTGCTATTTCCGCCGAAGGCATGCTGCCGGTGGATTGCGGCGCTGTGCCGACGCCGGCGCTAGCCTTGCATGCCATGGCGGCGGGGTGCCCCGCGATCATGGTCACAGGCAGTCACATTCCCGCTGACCGCAATGGGCTCAAATTCTATCTGCCCGATGGCGAGATCAGTAAAGGCGATGAGACAGGCATTGCTGCGGCGCTTGGCAATGATGATATTGGTAATGCGGCGCTGACATTGGCAGATGAATCGGGGCTTGCCGCGGCGCGCTATCTGCGTCGCTTCGAGAACCTTCTGCCCGATAAGTCATTGGCTGGACTGCGCATTGGGGTGTTCGAGCATTCGAGCGTGGCGCGCGATGTTCTGGGCCAGGTTTTCCGTCGTTTTGGTGCCGAAACGATTGGACTGGGACGCATTGACGGATTTGTTCCGGTCGATACAGAAGCCTTTGGCGACGCCGTTTTTGCGCCGCTCAAGGGCTGGCTGGTCGAATATGGGCTCGACGCTATCGTATCCTCCGATGGAGATGGCGACCGGCCATTGCTGATGGATCGCAATGGTGAATTCGTGCGCGGCGATGCGTTGGGGCTGATTGCGGCGCGTTTCCTTGATGCGCAAAGCGTGGTTACGCCGGTTACGTCAAATTCAGCCATAGAACGAACCGGCTATTTCTCCCAAGTTATTCGGACGCGTGTGGGTTCGCCCTATGTGATTGAAGGGCTGCAGCGGGCTGGTGGGCGAGTTGTTGGCTTTGAGGCCAATGGTGGGACATTCGTGGGGAGCGGGTTTGATATTGCGCCGCTCGAAACCCGCGATGCCGTGCTGCCGCTGCTTTGCGCTTTTGGGTTGGCGGCGCGGAACGGGACTTCTCTGGAGCAGCTTATATCGTCGCTGCCGCTGCAACATGCTCTGGCTGATCGGTTGCAAGATGTTCCCGCTGAACGCAGCGCGGCCTTTCTGCGGCGACTTGGGGATGATCCGGCCTATGCGGCGACGGTCTTTGACCGCCATGGCATAGCGTCGATCTCGCAGATCGACGGGGTGCAGGTCCGCACCGGCGTCGGCGACATGGTGCATTTCCGGGCCTCGGGGAATGCCCCGGAGCTGCGCTGCTATGTCGAGGGATCAACGCCTGAAACGGCGCGAGAGCTGCTCGATTGGGGCCTTGGTATCGCAGCGAAAGAGCTTGGGCTTGCGATCGGCTGATCGGGGCTTCCGCCGTTCATCTCTATAGTTTTGATGGCCGCATGTATCGTCGTTTATGGCGAGGGCATTCTATTGCCAGCAAAAGATAAAGTTGTTTCTTTTGGTGGCTTCTGCTTTGATGAAATTTCGAGTGTTCATGTTCCGGTAAACTGATCGTCTTTTTTAAGGGCAGTGCATGGAAGCCGAGATCGACATCCGTGCAGTTTTTGGCGTCCTGAGACGACAGATACGGCTTGTTCTTGGCGTTTTTATTGTCATTTCCGGTGTGGCGGCGGCGATCGTTTTTACGCTGACGCCGCTCTATACCGCGACGACCCTTGTTATGGTCGATCCCAGTGACAAAAACCTGCTGGCTGGCGACCGTCCCGCGGGTGCCGTCAGCGCCAATGATCCGCGCATTGAGGGTGAGGTGATGCTGGCGCGATCAGACAGCGTCTTGCTGGAGGTGATTGCGCGCGAAGACCTGATCAATGATCCCGAATTTCAGTCAGCGCCCGGGGTGACGACGCAGCTGTTGAGCGTGTTGCGCCTGCGCGAGCCGGTGGCACCGACGCCTGAGCAGGCCCTGCGTCAGACCTTGAGCAAGCTGTCGTCCATGGTCAGTGTGCAACGGCAGGGATTGACGCTGCTGATCGCCATATCGGCCCGTTCGGAAGACCCGGATCGCGCGGCCAGTATCGCCAATTCGATTGCCCGCGCCTATATCGACAGCCAGCTTCGCTCCAAAGTGCAGAATATCGTCGACGCCCGAAACATGCTGCTGGCGCAGGTGGCGGCGGCGCGAGAGACGGTGGTGGAAAGTGATAGCTCGCTTGAGCGCTACATAGCGGCCAATCTTGAGACGATTATCGGCAGGACGGGTAACGCGTCTGTTGCGGATGTCGAAGGTGTGATTGCCGGTGCCGGTGTGTCCCGACCGGAAGACGAGGCCAATTGGCGTCAGGATTTGCAGGAGGCCATGTTGTCGGGAGCGCTGTCTGCGGACATGTTGACCGAAATCTACGATCTGCAACGACAGTCGGAACTGGCCCGCCAGCAATATGACCAGCTGCTGGCCCGCGCACAGCATTTGCAGATCGAGGCTTCATTACAGCTCGCCGACAGCCGGGTTGTGTCGCCGGCTCTGCGTCCGAGCGAAGCGGCGTGGCCGAATACGCGCACATTGATGCTGCTTGCCGGTCTGGGCGGTCTGGCGCTGGGCGTGGCGCTGGCCTTTGCCTATGAATATTATGTCGGTGGCGTCACCGCGCCTGAGCAATTGGCGGGGCTGCTCAAGGCCAGCAATGTGGTGGCCGTACCACGTATCAAGCTGAATGGTGACGAAAGCAGTCTTGCCGATCTTCTGATCACCAAGCCGCTATCCGCCTATGCGGAGGCCATTCGGCGCGTGCGTGCCTCTATCGAGCAGGGTTTTGTGCGGAGCACCGTGGCTAGTGAGGGGGCAGGCAATATCGTGGTGGTGACCAGCACCGCGCCATCGGAAGGCAAAACGACGCTGGCCTTGTCCCTGGCGCGTTCTTATGCCCTTTCCGGGCGTAAGGTTCTGTTGATCGACGGTGATCTGCGTCAGCCCTCGTTGCATCATCATATCGGCATGCAGATTGGCGATGGTCTGGTTGAAATCCTGCGGCTGGATGATCCACTGCCCAGCCTCAGCAGTTCGCTGGTGCGTGACGAAGAAACCGGGCTCATGGTGTTGCTGACCCCGCAGCGCAGCGACCTGCCCACCGATGACCTGATTGCCAGCCGGCCTTTCGACAGGTTGCTGGAAGCGGCGCGGAATACGTTCGATATCGTGGTGCTGGATACGCCGCCATTGGGACCGGTTGTAGATGCGCTTTACCTTGCCCGGCATGCCGATGCGGTGGTCTATGTGGTGCAGTGGGCCGCGACAAGCCAGTCCGATATTCGCCACACCTATCAGCCGTTCAAGGATGTTCTGAAACAAGGCGCATGCGTCGTTCCAATCCTCAATCAGCAGGACATGGGGTCAATGCTCTATTTCCGACGCTATGGGCATTATTATCACGAGATGGCCTGAAAAACTCCAGTGCAACTCCTTGTGACGATGTAACCGTGTGCGCCTAGTCGTATTGCTGAGGTCGTGTTGCTTTATGCTCCGCATGGATCGATGGATTTTTCTGTCTATCCGATGACTTAGTTTTAGTTATCGAACTTCATAAAATTATAGTGTATATACGTAGTTTAGCGTGTCCGATGTCATGAGTTGGCATTGGTGCGTTACATCTCGGCTTGGTTTGTGGCAATTGCAATGAACAATAGAAAAGTCGCACTCATTACAGGCGTTACCGGGCAGGATGGCGCTTATCTTGCCGAAATTTTGCTGAACAAGGGATATGTTGTTCACGGCGTCAAACGACGTTCCTCCTCGTTCAATACCGGCCGGATCGAGCATATTTATCAGGACCCGCATGAGGCTGACCCGCGGCTGATCCTGCATTACGGCGATCTGACCGATGCCTCTAATCTCATCCGTATCGTGCAGGAAACCCAGCCGGATGAAATCTACAATCTGGCGGCGCAGAGCCATGTTCAGGTTAGTTTCGAGACGCCGGAATATACCGCCAATGTCAACGGCATGGGTGCATTGCGGCTGCTTGAAGCGATCCGCATTCTGGGGCTGACCGACAAGACGCGGTTTTATCAGGCCTCTACATCGGAGCTTTACGGGATGGTGCAGGAGGCGCCGCAGCGCGAGACAACGCCATTTTATCCGCGCTCGCCTTACGCCGTTGCTAAGCTCTATGCCTATTGGATCGTGGTGAATTACCGCGAGGCTTATGGGCTGCACGCCTCGAACGGTATTCTGTTCAATCATGAGAGCCCGTTGCGTGGCGAAACCTTCGTGACCCGCAAGATTTCGCGGGCGGTGGCGAGCATCCATTTGGGACAACAGGACCGGCTCTATCTGGGCAATCTGGATGCGCGGCGCGACTGGGGCCATGCACGTGAATATGCTGAAGGCATGTGGCGCACCCTGCAACAGGATATTGCCGACGATTATGTGTTGGCGACGGGGCAGGCGACCTCCGTGCGCGATTTCGTCTGCTGGGCTTTTGCCGAAATTGGCGTGGATATCGAATGGCGTGGTGAAGGTGTCCATGAGCGGGGCTATGACAGGGCCCATGGGCAATGTCTGGTGGAGGTCGATCCGCGCTATTTCCGTCCGACTGAAGTCGATTTTCTGGTGGGGGATGCCAGCAAGGCGCGGGAAAAGCTGGGCTGGGTGCCCAGGACGGGCGCGAGGGAGCTGGCCGCCGAAATGGTGCGCGAAGACCTCAATCTGCTCGGAACGAAAGAGGTGATGAAGGAAGCCTGATGTTTGAGCTGGGGGGCAAACGGATTTGGGTGGCGGGCCATTGTGGCATGGTGGGCAGCGCGCTGATGCGGCGATTGGCCAGCGAAAGCTGTTCGATCATCACGGTCGGGCGCGAAGCGGTCGATCTGCGGCGGCAGGCTGCGGTGGAGTCGTTTCTGTGTGAGACGAGGCCGGACGCGATCATTCTGGCGGCGGCAAGGGTGGGCGGCATTCTGGCCAACAGCACCTATCCAGTGGATTTTCTCTACGACAATTTGATGATTGCGGCCAATGTCGTGAAGGCCGCTCACGAAAACGATGTCGAGAGACTATTGATCCTCGGATCAAGCTGCATCTATCCCAGAGCGGCGGCGCAGCCGATTGACGAGGCTGCTTTGCTGAGTGGGCGGCTTGAACCCAGCAACGAATTTTACGCCATCGCCAAGATTGCCGGGCTCAAGCTGGTGGAAGCCTATCGGCGGCAATATGGGCGCGACTATATTGCGGCCATGCCCACCAATCTCTATGGGCCGGGTGATAATTTCGATCTTCTGGGCGGCCATGTTCTGCCCGCGCTGATACGCAAAGCGCACTGGGCCAAGGTCAATGGCGCGGCGGACGTCACCATCTGGGGCACGGGCGGGCCGCGGCGCGAATTTTTGCATGTCGACGATTGTGCCGACGCGCTGGTTCTGCTGCTGAAGCAATATTCCGACGCCGAACACGTCAATGTCGGCTCTGGCCTCGATCACACGATCCTCGAACTGGCGCAGCAGGTGTGCGACGTGGTCGGCTTCACCGGCAGTATTGCGCATGATCTCAGCAAGCCTGACGGCATGCCGCGCAAGTTGATGCGCGCCGACAAGCTGCGCGCGCTGGGTTGGGCACCGCGCATAGGATTGGAAAGCGGGTTGCGGGGCCTCTATGCGTGGTTTCTTGAACATGTCGCGGAGGGGGAGGCGGCATGAAAATCCTGCTCCTCGGCATCAATTACGCACCGGAAAAGGTTGGCATTGCCATCTATACCGCGCGCATGGCCGAGGCGCTTGTCGAGCAGGGGCATGAGGTCGAAGTGGTTGCGGCCAGGCCCTATTATCCGGGTTGGCGGCTGATGGACGGGCATAGCGGCTTTGCCTATACGCGTGGCTGCGAGAGGGGCGTTTCCATCACGCGGGTGCCGCTTTACGTGCCGCGCAATCCGAGCGGCGCAAAGCGTGTGTTGCATCATCTCAGCTTTGCGCTCGCCGCCCTGCCGCCAATGATCCGGCGCGGGCTGGGCTGGCGCCCTGATCTGGTGATCGCCATTGCGCCATCGCTTATTGCTGCGCCGCTGGCGCGTCTGGCGGCTCTGTTATGCGGCGCGCGAACGTGGCTGCATGTGCAGGATTTCGAGGTCGAAGCGGCGTTCGCCACGGGGCTGGTCGGGGACATTGGCCTTAATGGACGTCTGGCGCGCCGGTTCGAGCGCTGGATATTGACGGGCTTTGATAATGTCAGTTCCATTTCGAGGCAGATGTGCAGCAGGCTTGCCGAAAAGGGCGTGGCGCCGGAACGGATCGTCGCGTTCCGCAACTGGGCCGATCTTGATGCCATAAGCCCGTTGGATCGGGCTTCGCTCTACCGTGAAGAATGGGGCATCGGGACGCCGCATGTGGCGCTTTATTCCGGCAATATCGCCAATAAGCAGGGTATTGAAATCGTCGTCGAGGCGGCTCGACTTTTGCAGCACCGCAAGGATTTGACCTTTGTCGTCTGCGGGGAGGGGCCTAGTCGCGGCAGGCTGGAAGCGCTGGCGCGGGGGCTGGGCAATATCCAGTTCCGCGATCTGCAGCCCACAGAGCGCCTCAACGAGTTGTTGGGACTGGCGAGCATTCATCTCCTGCCGCAATGCGCCAGTGCGGCAGGCCTGATGCTGCCGAGCAAGCTCACCAATATGCTGGCCTCGGGTCGCCCGGTGGTGGTGACGGCGGCACAGGGCACTGACCTTGCAATCGAGGCCGAAGGGTGCGGGCTTGTGGTCGAACCGGGCAATGCGGAGGCTTTCGGTCAGGCGATTGCGCGGCTGATCGATGATCCGGTCCTGCGCAGGAAAACGGGCGCGGCCGCGCGGCAAAGGGCCGAACATCGATGGAATGGCAGGCTCATTCTCGGTGAATTCTGCGACGAAATTTCCCGCGAGGTCTGGCGGGAGCGTGGCCGAAAGGAAGTTTCCTTCTAGCGCCATGGTATCACTGGGAGCACTTGCCAGAGACAGCGCCTGTTTCGCTCTAGCGAGTGTCCTGTTCTGTGTGGCGATGTTGCTTGGGCAGGCCGAACATTCCGATTATGGCGGCTCGTTTTTCGCGCTTCTGGCCTTCTGTCTTTATGGGATTGTGCTGTTTTCGGGGCTGGCGCGCGGGGTCATCAACCCGTTCCGCATCGTCCCTGCTATCACCATGATGTGGTATATCTATCCGTTCATCTATATCTTCATGGTCGATGACGCTGCGCTGTCGTTTCCGGTGCCGGTTCTGTGGGCCAGCGGCGCAAATATCGTCGCTGCCGCGCTCATTGCGTTTCTGTTTTCCTACCTGATTGGTGGCGTCAGCTTGACGCTGGAGGCGAGCACGGCGGGCCGACTTCTAGGGCTGGCGGGCATGGCCTCGGTCATGCAGCTATTGGCCATATTGGGTGGGTTCTGGACCTATCTGGGCGCAGCCGCCGAGGGCGTTGGCCCCATCATCGCGTTTATGAGCTTTTTGGGTCTGTTCGTGTTGCCGATCGCCGCGCTCAATGCAGCCTTGCCGGCGCATGAGGGCAGGGCGTTCAGGAAGTGGATCATCATCGGCTTTATTGCCGCGGTGCAGATCGCCTGGCTTTCGGTCGATGGCCGCCGCATGCTGGCGAATGTGATGCTGGTTTCACTGCTGGTCTATCTCCATGCCGCCCTGTCAGCGCGAAAGCCGGGCCTGCGTGACCTGATGAGCTTCGCATTCTCGACATTGGTGATTTCCATCTGCGTCTATGTGTTGTGGCGCTACTTTTTTCATGTTCGCCACACCCATTATTTTTTGCAATCGAGGGGTAACGCCTATCCCGGTCTCTGGGACATCATGCAGGCCATGGGGCAGGTCGATCTGCCTGCGCTCGACGCTGCCTTTGCTGAAAATGTGGTCATGCGGCCCTTTATCATCCAGTCCGTTGCCGCTTTTGAACAGGCCCATCTGGGCCTGCTCTGGGGCCAAGGTCTCGTGGCTGATATGCTCAATGCCATTCCATCGGCCTTTGGCATCGACAAATCCGGCCTGCTGGTTGCCGAGGGTTTGTGGGCCAGCCAATTGGGCGTGCCCCATAATGACTGGGCCAATACGCTTTACCTCGATGGCTATGCCGATTTCGGCATTGCGGGCCTGACCATCTATATCCTTTGCGTCTGGGTGGTGATGAAGGCTGCCCTGTTCATCGTGGCGCTGTCGTCGCCAATCGCCCGCCTGCCGGTGTTGATCAGCTTTCTCGTCATGCTGATTTCGGTCGAGAGCTCGATCGGCACTGTTTTTGCCGGGTTCCGCAATACCGCCATTCTGTGTGCGCTGCTGGTTGTAGGGCGTTTCGCCCGCCAGCTTTTGCCCGGGAACAGGGCGATGCGCGCATGAGGGCGATGGGGTTGCGACAGCAGGCGAAGCGGGGTGTTGCCGCGCAGTTTTATGGGCAGGCGGTGACGATTGGGACTCAGCTTGTCGTCCTGCCGCTGATGCTGTGGCTCTGGGGCATCGAGCGCTATGGCGGGTGGCTGATCATTTCCGCGCTACCCACCTATCTGGCCATGGGCGATCTGGGCTTTGCCCAGATTGCGGGCAATGACATGACCATGCGCGTCGCCAAAGGGGATGCGGCCGGGGCCGTGATGGTCAATCAAACGGCCTGGCTGTTTGTCGGCGGCGTCTGCATCTTGCTGCTGATCGTTTCGGCCCTGTTCGTCGCGCTGGTGCCGATTGCCAGCATCTTTGCAATAACAGGTGCGGATGCGCCGGATGTGGCGCTGGCGACGTTTTTGCTTGCGGCAATTGCCATCGCTTCACTGGCCTTTGCCGTCCTTGGCGGGGCCATGCGGGCGGTGGGCCATTACTGGTTCTGCGTTGCGACCGGCGCAACGGCACAATTGATCGGCGCCATTCTGCTGGTTCTGGCCGCGCTGGCGGGCTTTGGATTTGTCAGCGTGGCGACCGTGACACTTGTCGGGCATGTCGGTGTTTTGCTGGTCGCGTCCATGGTGTTTTGCCGGGTCTATCCGCAGTTCATGCCTCATATCGGCAAGGCTGATCTGGGTTATCTGCGCGACATGCTCAAGCCGTCGCTCGCCTATATGTCCTATCTCGCCAGCCAGGCGATCAGCATTCAGGGCATGAGCCTTGTCATCGGGGCGGTTCTCGGTCCGCCTGCAGTGGTTGTCCTCAACGCCATCCGCACCCTGACACGGCTCGGGCGGCTGGCTGCGGCGCTCCTCATTCATGCGCTGGAGCCGATATTTGCCCAGCTCGTTGCGCAGGGTGAGGCGAAAAGAGCCCAGCGCGTCTTTCGTGATCTGCTCCTCGCTGCCGCTAGCGGCACCGCCATCTATGTCTGCGGCATGATCCTCTTGGGCGAACCGTTTCTGGCCTGGTGGACGCATGGCGCGGTTGTGGGGGAGACGGCTTTGTTTCGGCTGATGATCTTTGCCGTTGTGTGCGAAGTCTTCTGGTTTGCATTGCAGACGCCGTTCGTCTCGACCAATCGGCATGGTGTGTTCGCGCCGTGGTTCCTCGGTCTCTCCAGCGCGAACCTGTTGCTAATGTGGGTGGGGGCGGAACATTGGGGTGTCATGGCAGCGGGCGGCGCGGCGCTGGCGCTGCATTCTGCGATGCTTGCCGTCACCATCGCCTTCATTGCCAGACGCGGAATTCTGCAATGAAGGTCACGCAAATCTCTATCGGCCGGTTTCATCATTTCCACCTTGCTCGACAGATGGAGCGTCTGGGACGGCTTGAGGCGATCTGGACCGGCTATCCCCTTGGTAAATTGGGTGAGGAAACGGGTATTCCTCGGGCCAAAATCCACACATTACCGTGGTTGCAAACGCTCTATATGGGCTGGAGCAGACTGCCTCTGCTGCGGCGGTTCGAGATGTTGCGCGAACATCTCGGATGGTGGGCTCAAGAAACGCTCGACCGCCGCGTTGCCGCCTCGATTACAGCGCCGATGATCCTGATCGCGCTGTCCGGGCAGGGCGCGCATAGCGGGCGTAAGGCGCAGGCGCTGGGCGGAAAATATATCTGCGACCGTGGCTCGACCCATATCCGCTATCAGGATGCCCTGCTGGCGGAGGAACATCGCCTCTGGGGCATGGACTGGTGCGGGATAGATCCAAGGATCGTTGCCAAGGAAGAAGCAGAATATGCGCTGGCCGATCTGATTTCGGTGCCGTCGGATTTCTGCATGCGCTCCTTTGTGAAGCAGGGTGTGGCGCCCGAAAAATTGCGCCGCATTCCCTATGGCGCGCGACTGGAGCGGTTTTTTCCGGTTTGCGAGCCAGAACCGGACCAGTTCAATGCGCTGTTTGTCGGTCAGGTGTCGCTGCGAAAAGGCGTGCCCCATCTGCTGGAGGGCTTTGCCCGCTTCCGGCACCGAAACAAGCGATTGCGGATCGTGGGCGACCTGACGCCGGAGGTGAAAGCTTTGCTGCCGCGCCTGCCGACGGAAAATGTCGTGTTTCTGGGCAATGTCGCCAATGCGCAATTGCCTGCGCTTTATAGCGCCTCGGATTGCCTCGTCGCGCCGAGCATAGAAGACGGCTGGTCCATGGTGGTCAGCGAAGCGCTTGCGTGTGGCTGTCCGGTGATCGCCTCGACCCATTGTGGTGCGGCGGAAATGATCGAGACCGGCAGGGAGGGGTTTGTCGTCCCGATCAGGGATGCGGGTGCGATTGCGTCGGCGCTGGAAAGCGTTGCCGATAGCGACAGGAGCGTCAGACCCGCCGCACGGCAGCGCGTTGTCGATCTTGGCGGCTGGGACAGCTATGGCGACATGTGGCAGCAGGTGCTTGGACCATGACGCATGCAAGGTTCTCCATCCTCTATGTCGGGGCAATAGACGGCACCAGCCTACATCGTGCCGAGGCTTTGCGGCGGCTGGGGCATGAGGTGGTCCACGTCTCGCCCTATGCGGGCCTGCCGGATTATTGGGCGCTTTGGCTTCGTCATACGGGCGGATTGGGGCTGGATGGTGTGGTGAAACGCATTCTGCTGCGGCAGATCGGTGATCGTCGCCTTTTTGACGTGGCGCTGGTCGATTGCGGCGATGTTATCGGCCCAATCAGTCTGGCCTGTATCCGTTCTCGCGCCCGGATTGTCGGCAATTACAATGCCGATAATCCCTATCGGAATCCCGTCACTGAGGGGCACAGATGGACTTTGTTCCGGCGCGTCGCCAAGCATTACGATCTGTCCGTTACGCAGCGCCGCTCCCATGTTGAGCAAGAGATGCGGGCGCTGGGTGTGACCAATCCGATGCTTGTCTGGCAATGCGCCGATGAGGTGGCGCACCGGCCTATCGAGCCGGGGCCAGAATGGGCCTCGGAGATCGCCTTTGTCGGCACATGGATGCCCGGTCGCGGCGCGTTTCTGGCGGCATTGATCGATCTGGGCCTGCCCATCACCATCTATGGCGCGCGCTGGCATAAAGCGCCGGAATATAGGCATCTTGCTCCCGCGATCCGGGCCGGGCATCTGCATGGAGATGACTATGCGCAGGCCATAGGCGGTGCGAAAGTGGCGCTGGTTTTGCTCAATGAGGCCAATGACGATCTGCATACCAGCCGGTCGGTCGAAATACCCGCCATCGGCACTGCTATGTGCGCGCCGCGCACGGCGCATCACCAGCAGCTTTACGCCGAGAATGAGGAGGCCGTGTTTTTCTCCTGCGTCGAGGAGTGTGCTGCACAATGCAGCCGTCTTCTGGCGGACCGAACATTGGGCGAACGCATCGCCCGGGCCGGGCAGCGCCGTTTCGTGGCCAACGGGACAAGCAATGAAGTGCTGATGGGCCAGATTATCGAGCGTCTGGCTGCGTGCCGCGACGCACGAAGGGCGGGATAGGGCCATGGAGCACGGCCAATTGCCATCGGTGCTGTTTCTGGCGCTCGACACTTTTTCGCGCATTGGCGGCATTCAGGCATTCAATCAGCGGATCATTACCTGTCTGGCCAGGGCTGCGGGCGGGCGTCCGCTGGTGCATATCATGCGCGATGTGCAGGACGACGTGACGCCGCGCTCTAGCTTGCAGGTTAGGGCTTTTGGGGCCAATCGTTTCGGTTTCATCTGTGCTTCGGTGGCGGCTGCGAGGCGCGTAGAGGTGCTGCTGGTCGGGCATATCAATCTGCTGCCGGTCGCAATGTTATGCAGGCTTGCCAATCCGGCGCTGCGCATCGTGCTGTTTGCGCATGGGGATGAGGTCTGGGCCGATCCGACCTATCGCAGAAAGCGCTTCTATGAGCCGCTTCTGCTGGCCGCAGTCGATATTATCGCCAGTGTCAGCGATTTTACGGCGAGGCGTATGGCGGCGGCTTTTGGCGTATCAGCGCAAAAGTTTATCATCTTTCCCAATGCGGTCAGTCCGAGCGGGTTTCTGCGTCAATCGCTGGGGCAGGCCATTCTCTGCGTGGCGCGGCTGGGCCTGCATGATCGGGGCAAGAATATCGACGCCGTGATCCGCGCCATGGCCCAGCTGCCGCCTGAACTGGGCACTCATCACTTGCATATTGTTGGTGACGGACCGCTCAGGCCGGAGCTTGAAGTATTGGCGGGTGAGCTGGGGCTACAAGGGCGGGTCCGCTTTCTGGGGCGGCTATCCAATGCGGCGCTGACCGAGGCCTATAGGGAAGCCGGGCTTTTTGTCATGCCCTCATCCAAGGAAGGTTTCGGCATTGTCTATCTGGAGGCGTGGCAACATGGCCTGCCGGTCATCTGTGGCAATGAGGATGCGGCGCATGAGATCGTCGAGCATGGTGTCGATGGTTTCGTCGTCGATCCCGGCGACATTGCCCTTCTCGCCGACCGGATAGCCTATCTCCTGCGCCATCCCGAGATTGCCTTGGGCATGGGCGCGTGCGGACAGGCCAAGGTGCGAGCGCGCTATTTGGCAGCGAATTTCGAGGCAAATCTTGCTGCGCTGCTGAGAGTGACCCGATGAAGGTGCTGCACATCATTGCCAGCGTTGATCCGGCCAGCGGCGGTCCCGCCGAATATCTGCGTCATATCACCGTGGCGATGACGGCGCAGGGGCATGATGCCGAAATCGTCTGCCTCGACCCACGCAATGCCCATTTTCCGGGGCTCTATTCGGTGCCGATGGCGGCTTTGGGGCGCTGGGCGGGGCCTTATGGTTTCAGCCCCGAACTTGGCTCGTGGATCGCAGGTAATGCGGGCCGGTTCGACGTCGCTGTCATTCACGGGCTCTGGAACCACGCGGCAATCGGACCGAGACGAGCGCTGCTGGCGGCAGGTCTGCCCTATGTCGTCTTCGCGCATGGCATGCTGGACCCATGGTTTGCAGGCCAGAACCGGCTCAAGCATCTGTTGAAGAGGCTGGTCTGGTCGTTTGTGCAGGGCCCTGTTCTGCGGGATGCACACGCCGTTCTGTTTACCTGTGCCGAAGAGAGGCGTCTGGCTGAGGGCGCATTTCCGGGACACGCGTTCAGCTCGCGCATCGTCGCATTCGGAACGGCCGCGCCGCCGCCCGCCGATCCTGCACAGATAGCTGCGTTTCGCGCCACAGTTCCGACTTTGAGGGAGCGCCCCTATCTGCTGTTTCTCGGACGGCTTCATCCCAAGAAAGGTCTTGATCTGCTGGTCGAGGCCTTTGCGGGGATCGCATCCTCTCAGCCGGAGCTGGATCTGGTGATCGCGGGTCCCGATCCCGCCGGTTTGCAGTCAAAACTCATGGCGAGAGCGAATGCTCTGGGAATAGGCAAGCGCATTCACTGGTCCGGTATGCTGAGCGGGGCGGCGAAATGGGGCGCGTTTCGCGGGGCCGATGCATTTGTGCTGCCGTCGCATCAGGAGAATTTCGGGATCGCCGTGGCCGAAGCCATGGCCTGCGGCGTTCCGGTTCTGATCAGCAACAAGGTCAATATCTGGCGCGAGGTGGAGGCCTGTGGCGGCGGGTTGTTGACAGGTGACGATGCCGCCGCTTTCCAGAAACTTCTGGCGCGCTGGCTGGCGCTGCCCGAGGCCGAAAAGCTCTCGACGCGAGAGGCGGCGCGGCAGGGCTTCGCGCGACATTTTCATATCGAAACTGCAGCCCCGGACCTGATCGAAGTCCTTGGTGAAGCCTGTGGGAGGTCCGGCGTGTGACTGCAAAACTGCGCATAAATATCGTGCTGGGGCCGTTTTTTCCAATTCCGCCGGTGCGGGGGCTGGCGGTCGAGAAAATTCAATACGGGCTGGCCCGCGCCTATGCCGATAAGGGGCATGACGTCACGATGATCTCGCGGCGATTTCCGGGCTTTGCGAACCGCGAAACCGTCGATGGCATCAGCCATGTCAGAGTGCCGTCATTTGATCCTCCGCGTCCGGGCCTGCTCTATCGACTGCTGGATGTGATCTATAGTCTGCTGGTGAGTGTCTATATGCCTGTGGCGGACATTACCGTCACCAATAGCGTTTCCGCGCCGCTCATTCTGCCGCTGCGGAAAGCCGGTAAAATAGCCGTTGCGGTGGGGCGCTACCCCAAAGGCCAGATGCGTTTTTATGGCCGTGCTGCGCGACTGCATGCGGTGTCGCGTGCCGTTCTCGACGCCATTGTCGAGCAGGCACCCCGTACGGCGAGCCGGGCTCTGGTGATCGCCAATCCGATTGGTCAGCAATTTGCCGAGGCCATTGCCGAACCGCGCGGGCCGCGTGATCGGGAAATTGTCTATGTTGGTCGGATCAGCGGCGAAAAGGGGCTGGACCTGCTGCTGGCGGCCTTCAAGGCCATTGCGCCTGACTTTCCGGACTGGCGGCTGAGATTGATCGGTCCGTGGAGCATTTCCCATGGCGGTGATGGCCTTCCATATCTCAACGAACTCAAGGCTCCGGCTACAGGTCTTGAAGGCAGGATCGAGTTTGCCGGTGCCATTTATGAGGACGCCGCCCTTATAGCACGTCTGAAAAAGGCGGATATTTTTGTCTACCCGTCACTTGCCGAGCATGGCGAAGCCTTTGGTCTGGCGCCGCTCGAAGCCATGGCATGCGGTTGCGTGCCGGTGCTGTCGGCGCTGCGATGTTTTGAGGATTTTGCCGAGGACGGGCGCAATTGCAGCGTGTTCGATCATCGGCGAAATGCGGAGGCCAATCTGGCCGGGTCCATGGCGCGGCTGATGGGCGACGCCGCCTTGCGCGAGCGTTTAGGGCTTGCTGCGATGCAGAGCGCCAGCCGCTTTGCTCCGCAAATCATTGCCGAGGCCATGCTGGCCGATTTCCAAACTCTGGTGCGCCATGACGATTAAACTGCAGCACCTGCCGACAGACAGCCCATGGCCGCTTCGAGTGCGCATCAAAATGCTGCTCTGGGATTATGTCTGGCTGCTGTTCTGCGTCTGGACGCCAAAACCGGCCAATAGCTGGCGGCTATGGGTGCTGCGCCTATTCGGTGCGCGCATTGAAGGGCGACCCTTCGTGCATCAGCGGGCACGCATTCAGATACCCTGGCACCTGACGCTGCATCACGGCGCGACCTTGGGTGACAGGGCCAATGCCTATTGCCTGGGTGAAATAGAGATTGGTGCGGGGGCGACGATTGCTCAGGAAGCCTATCTCTGCACCGGTACGCATGATTTTGCCGACCCGGCCATGCGATTGGTGACAAGAAAAATCGTCATGGGTCCGCAGGCATTTGTTGGCGCGCGGGCCTTCATTCTGCCCGGCATCACCGTGGGTGCGCGGGCAATTGTCGGTGCAGGGTCGGTGGTCACGCGGGATGTGCCGCCCGGTGCCGTGGTCGCGGGCAATCCAGCCAGACTTATCCGCATGCGCTCCGAGGCCGAAGCATGATTGCGGTGATCATTCTCACCCACAATGAAGAGTTGCATATCGCGCGGGCGATCCAGTCTGTCCGGCCTTTCGCCACAGAAATTTTCGTCATCGATGCCTTTTCTTCCGATCGTACAATGGAGATTGCGCAATCGCTGGGGGCGGTGGTGCTCAGCCATCGCTGGATCAATTATGCGCAGCAGTTCCAATGGGCGGTCGATCACGCGCCGATTACATCGGACTGGATCATGCGCCTTGATGCGGATGAAGTGATCGAGCCGGATTTGGCAGAGACCATTCGCCTGCAATTGCCGGCCTTGCCGGGTGCGGTTACCGGCATAACTTTGGCGCGCAAGCACATGTTCATGGGCCGCTGGATCAGGCATGGCGGGCGCTATCCGCTGACCCTGCTGCGCCTGTTCCGGCGCGGTTGCGGACGGATCGAGCAACGCTGGATGGATGAGCATATCGTCGTTGAAGGTGGGCAGATCGTGCATTTTGCCGGTGGCTTTGCCGACCATAATCTCAAAGATGTGAGCTTCTTTATCGACAAGCACAATGGCTATGCGACGCGCGAGGCGGTGGATGTGCTGAACCAGCGGCATGATCTGTTCATACGGGATGGTGCGGTCAATGCCGGGTCGTCAGCAAGACAGGCAGGACTGCGGCGCTTGATCAAGGAACGGTTCTACAATCGCATCCCGTTCCCGCTGTCGAGCCTTGGCTATTTCCTGTTCCGCTATATCTTTCAGCGTGGCTTTCTCGATGGCAGGGAGGGGGTGATCTATCATGGCCTACAAGCCTTCTGGTACCGCTTCCTTGTCGGCGCGAAGGTTCTGGAACTGGAGAGGGCGATTTCTCATCTGCCCAGCCGCGAAGCCCGATTGAAGAGATTGGCCGAACTCACCGGCCTCAAGCTGGCGAGTCCGGCCGAGCCGTCAGGGCAGGGTGGAGAGAGCGGTGATGTCTGAATCTGCCAGCCGCTGCGGATAGATGGCAACCAGATCGTACAGCGCGTCCGCATAATTGCTGGCGGACGAAATGGTGCGGGAGAGATAGAGGGCGCTTCTGTCGCCGCCGCCATCTTCATCGCGGCCCATGGCCTGTGAGCCGTTGACTGAGGCGCTTATGCTGGTTTCGTTGAATGCTGCAACAGCGCCGAAACGGGAATTCCAATTGCCATCAATGGGAAACTGGAAATCATCGCCATTATGGCCGCGCATCTGATGATGAGGCGCGCTGTCGGCATAGTGAGCGCCGAGCATTTGCATGTCGGCCTGCCCGCCGCCGACAATTACGGCGTCCCGATGATTGGCGCTCAATGGTTGGGTGATCCTGCCGCGCACCAGAATGGAGGCTGTGCTGCGCTGCATGATCGCTTCTACCAGCGGAGAAAAACGCGCGGTTTCGGTCGCGCGGCTGACGGCGGTGTCATTGGTAATGATTGGATCGGACGGGGAATGGCCTGCTTCGAGTTGCTGGTTCCAGAAAATGAGCCCCGCGCCTTCGTCGCCGATAAAATTCTTGGCACTCGCAGCATGGGGCACGATGAACCAGCCGCAATCGATGGTTTTGGAGGTGTCGGCGGTGAAAGTGGCACTGACCTGATAGAAGCCGTTCGGCAAAGGGCAGGAGGACATCGTAATGGCGCCGCCTGATGAATCTCCAGCAATTGCGCCGGTCGCAATATCGAGACCGCATTGGCGATATGAGCCGCTATTGGTCACGTCGCATTCAAAGATCAGCGCCCCATAGCCATCCGGCTTGACGATGGCTGAATGCGTATAGGTGGTGCCATCGCTCGCGCTGGCCCTGTGCGCCGACATGCGCGACAGGGCGTGCGGCGTATCCGCTGATGTGGGGATGAGGCTGAAGGCAGAATTGCCGCCTGCGGGATCGTCCACCCCGTCGACGAAGCTGAGCTGGGTGGCGTTCCAGACCGGATTTGACGGGTCGGCCGAATGCGTGAGCAAATTGGTCTTTCCCGCCTCCAGGCGCAGGCGGCCTCGACCATCGCGCCAGTCCTGCCTCGGCTGGTGAGCGGACAGGTCATTGCGCCAATAGCCGTTCTGGCCAAGATAAAAGCGCGTTTCGGTGCTTGCTGCTTCAAAGGCAAAGAGCTCATCGAAACTGGCTGCACGCTTGCGTCGCAATTGCTCGGTTGTGGCCGTGGCAATGTCTTCCGGCGGCACTGTGGTTACCGCAAAGCGCCATGTGTTGAAGTCCGCCACAATGGCGGTATTGGCGAGTGAACCTGCTTTTGGACTGCCGGACCGCCGTCCCGACAGGAAAGGCAGGCCGAGGCCGAAACCCGTTTGAGACATGTTGGGCATTAATACAGCCCCACCAGATCGGTGGCGGTGGAGCTTGCCTTGACGTGGCTTGCGCGGAGCGGCAACAGGCTGCCATCCTCCAGATTGTGCAAGGTAATATCGCCGCCCCAGGCCATGGTGAGGGTCAGCGAGCCGCCGCCGCCGACATAGATGGCGCGGGTAATGGCGGGTAGGGGATCGTTTGAGGGAACGATCTCAAAGCCCGCATTGGCGGGGCCGGACAGGGCGGGAGCCTGATTTTGGAAATGATCGATGCTGGTATCTGGCATGGTCAACCTCTGCTTGCATGTGCGGCAAGTATGTGGCTGACCATTTGGACCGGGGAGAAAGCGGATAAGCCTCAACCCCGGTCCTTTTGAGATTACTCCGCGGTAGCGGTGATGTTCACCTTGCCGATCAGCGAGGCCGGGTTTTGCTCGGCCTCCATCATGTCCTCGAATCCAAGGCCCGGATCGGTTTTGGCGATGATGCCGATATTGAGCGTTCTCGCCGTGCCGCTGATGAAGCGGTTGACGACCTCGCCCAGTTGGGCGGCATTGGCCGCGTCTGCCAGCACCCCGATAATGGTGCCCTGTGCCAGACCGGCCAGAATTGGCCGCATCTGTTCGGGCGATGAACCTTGTTCCTTGGCGGCGATGGCAAGGGCCAGATCGGACAGGCCCGTGTCGACGATGGCCAGGTCGAGCGACTTTACCGCCGTCACCAGAGCCGCTTCCGCAACGGCGTCCAGATCAAGCGAAAAGAGATCGGCGCCTGCATTGGCAATGGTGCCGGCCAGTGTGACCGTGGCCAGGTCGACGCCAGTGACGGACAATTCTTCGAGGTTGATCTGGTTCGTTCTTTCGTCCCAGGCCGCAGCGAGGCGGAATCCTGCGTCAAGGCTGGTCACACCCAATGCGCGAAGCTGTTCGAGCGCGTCATCCCCGACATTTTCGGGCAATTCGATGCGGATATTGCTCGCCTGAACGTCAAGGTCGGTGGGAATGGCATTGCGATAACTGCCCAAAGACAGGTCGAACGCACCAATACCGGCCTTGATGCGGGCGTCGGGATTGTCAGGCTCGGGTATGTCGATGTTGAAACCGGAGAACGCGAAGCCCTCCATGGCCGGGAACATCGCGCGGGCATTTTCTTCCAGCCACGCCTCGGTAACATTTAATGGTGCGCTTTGTAGAACGGCAATGGCACCGCTCAGGTCCATGGCCTTGAAGGTCAGATTGTCGAGGCTCATGAATCCGTCGCCTTCAACGACGATGCTGAACCCATTCATGGAAATGGCCGGGTAGCGCCCTGGCGACATGCCATCCATGGTCATGCCCGCGACTTCGAAGACCATGGGGCGGCCCTCATTGTCCTCGCCCGTGCAGGAGATGCCGTCAAAGGTGACTTCGGAGGTTTCGAAGGCCGTCAACATGTCCGCATAGATACGCAGAAGCTGGCCGAGCTGGGCCGGATCGATGTCTTCGGGCTCGTCCTCAATCGTTTGGGCCAGAGCCAGTATTTCACCGAAGGATGTCGTGAGCGGGCGGGCCTTGAACTCCGCGCCTGCCGTCGCGCCTATGGTGCAGTCGAGCTCATCAGAGGAAAGACTGCCGCCCTCGGCGGAGAAGTTGGTGTAGATGGTCTGCAGATCGGTCTGCCCGCCGCGATCTGCCAGCCCATAGATGCCCAGCACCCCGCCTATGTCGAAATTGGCCGCGCCCATTGTGCCGAATTCGGCCTGTGCCTCGTCGGAGATCATGGCGACCCCGCCAAGGCTCACCCGTTCTGCCACGCCATTATCGACGCCTTCGAGCACCAGATCGGAGAAGGTGATCGTGGTCTCGCGCGCTTTGCCCGCTTGCTGCGAAGAGACGGTCAGCACGATTTCCGGCACCACGATGCTCTGGGCATCCAGCGACGCAAGGGCTTGCGCGTGTTCGGCCAGATTGCCTTCCAGAATGTCGGCCAATGTTTCGTCGGCCATGTTCGACGCAGTGGATTCGATCGCGGGAATGGAAACCGAATAGCTGACTTCCATTGCCGGAACCGATTTGCCGGGTTTTGTCTTTTCCTTGGCAATGGCTGGCGCTGCGCTGAGCGAAACGCCAAGCAGCAGGGCGGTGGCAAGGGCTGGCAGGACATGCAAGCGCGCTTGGCTTTGGGACATATGTCTCCTCCGGGTCAGTTTGAGGGCCGCCAGCGCGGCAAAAATCCATTATGAATGAAACTCTATCCGTAAGAACGCAGCCGCGTAAACACGGCCAAATCGTGACATTTTACGGATGAGGCGGATCAGGTGCGGATCAATATATCGAGGAAAGAACTTCGATATTCTGCAAACCGCCAGCCTTGACCTCGATTTCGCGGTTATAGACCCGGTCGCCCAGCTTGGCCAAAACCAGATATTCGCCTTCGGCCAGAACCGTCGAGGGAAAGGCACTGCGTTCGGTAAATATCGTCGTGCCGTCGCTGGTTTTGACCGTCCACTCGACGTCCGCAATGGCCTCGCCGCCTTCCTCGGACACCAACCGGAACGAAACCTCGCTGGCGTGGTGGTAGAGGGTTGCATCCGTCAACTGGCCCGGTTCGACCCGCAGGTCGGCTCGGACCACCGCGTTGATGGATCCGAAATGGGAGACGATGTGATAGGTGCCGGTGTTCAGCGTCACCAACTCGTTCGGCAGCACGCCTTCGGCCACCAGAACGCTGTCGGTGCCTGCGGTGAGGATGTCGAATTTCAGCATGGTGGGGGAAATCGGAATGTCGCCCGTTACCGCAGAATTGAGCCGCAGCGCGCCTACGGACAAAATGATGTCCTTGTTGTTTTGGCCCGGTGCGACGGAAATCGGCTCGCTGACCTGCGCCTGCCCATAGGATACATGCAGCAGATATTCGCCCGGCGGCAGGTCCATTCGCGCGGTCCCGGTTTCAGACTTCGCCACCAGGGCCATTTCGCCATTGGCGTCTGGTGTGCTGTCGAAAACCCGCCAGACCAAACCGTCTGAAATAGGGGAGCCGCCCTCGCTGATGCGTGCCGTTAGCGTGACGGGCTGAGGAATGTCGGTCAGCGCATCGATGGCTTCAGAGGCTGCGTTCGGGGGCTGCGGCGCGGGAGCAGGCGCCTCCATATTGCTGCGATCCGGTCGTGGACGCGGCAGGGGCGGAATTTCTGCGCTGTCCTGCGCAATGGCAATCGAGATTTGTGCGGCAGGGGCGAATGTCGCCACAAGGGCTAAAGCCAGCACCAATATTCTTGCAAGCCGCATAAAGTCTCCCGCGCCGCCGCAGCGCTGTCTGATCGACCGATTCTGTGGTCCAGTTAGGCCGTGATTGCGGAGAAGCTGTGTCACAAACGTCGCGGTTTTTAAACCGCCTAAGGTGGGGATACGCATTTTTTGAGCGGCACGGCTTGGCCTGCTTTGCCGGACCGCTATATGTGAGCAGCCAAAAGGAGACTGAAAATGCCAGCTATTCCTGCCCTTCGGGACTATCTGCTCAATCGTCGCTCGGTGGGCCTGGCCTTCCTGCAGGAGCCGGGGCCTTCGGTGGCGGAGCTGGAAACCATCCTCACCATTGCGACGCGCGTGCCGGACCACGGCAAGATCACGCCCTGGCGGCTGGTGATTTTCGAAGGCGAGGCCCGGCATGAGGTCGGAGCACGGCTGGCCTCCCTTGTGCAGCAGCGTCGCCCCGATATTGACGAGGCGAGCCTTGAGGCCGAGCGCAATCGCTTCCTTCCGGCGCCTTTGACCATTGGTGTGCTGTCCTCGCCCAAGGATCACCCCAAAGTTCCCGAATTCGAGCAGTTGCTGTCGGCGGGCAATGTCGCCTTCAATATTCTCAATGCCGCCTTTGCCCTTGGCTTTGGCGCAAGCTGGATCACGCGCTGGTTCTCATTCGACGATGAAGCTGCCGTCATGCTCGGGGCCAGGCCGGGTGAGCGCTTTGTGGGATTTGTTCATATCGGCACGCCCAGCGCTGTTATCGAGGATCGGCCGCGGCCTGAACTGGCCGATGTCGTCAGCCGCTGGTCGGCCCCGGACTGATTTGTTTGGCGGCACGCCGATAATCGGGTGTAGATATTGGAATGATTGATTCTAACCTCTAGGACCGGTCGATGGGCGTGCAGCCGATCAACATTTCCCAGAGCCTTGCGACAGCTCTGACCGCTGCGGGCGACCGCAGCGGGGTTGATTTCGGCTATCTGCTGCAAACCGCCATGCGCGAAAGCAGCCTTAATCCGCAGGCGAGAGCCAGCACGTCCTCTGCGGTGGGCCTGTTCCAGTTTCTCGAAGGCACCTGGCTTCAGGTGATGAAGACGCAGGGGCCGCGGCTGGGCTATCAATCCTATGCCGACAAGATCGAGGTGACGGGCTCCGGCGATTATGTGGTGCGGGATGCAGCCACGCGCGAGCAGATTCTCAAATTGCGTGAAAATCCGCAGGTCGCGGCTGACCTCGCCGCAGCGTTTACGCGCAGCAATGGCGAATATCTGCGCTCGGTCTTTGGCCGCTCACCCAGCCCGGGTGAACTTTATATCGCCCATTTTCTGGGGGCGCAGGGCGCTGAGAAAATGTTCAAGGCGGGCTTGCAGAATCCGGATCAGGTTGCGCTGGGGCTGTTTCCGCGACAGGCCGCCGCCAATCGCGCGATCTTTTATGACAATACCGGCTCGCCGCGCACGATCCGGCAAGTCTATCAGGTGCTGGTCAACAAGCATGAAGGCGGCAATGCCGGTTTTGCTACCCAGCAGATAAGCGGGCAGGGCGGCAATGCCGCCTCTCGGGACGCGCCGCCGCCGCTGCCGTCGCGGTTTTCGACCGAGAACATGTCGTTTACCGGCCTGTTTCGCACAGAACCTGAACGCAGTGCCGAGGATGCTGAACTCGAAGCTGGCGGTGCCGCGTTTTTCACCCAGCTCTATGGGCAATAGGCTCAGCTTCAGGGCTGTAATCCCCACCCAATGCACCAATCGATAAAAACCGCACGACCCGGTTTGGTGGTGCGTTAAGACATTGCATGTCTAGTGGGTGTGCTGGTCCATGCCGTTCTGGAGCATTGAAATGAAGAGCAATACCCAAATTGCCCGCGCTCAAGCCGCCACCCTGCCGCGTGGCTGGGTCGTTCTTGGGCTTGCCGCCCTCTCATGGCTTCCGATCTTTGCGGCGTGGAACGCCTTCTCCACCATTTCCGCAATCCTGCTGCAATAACAGCAAAGGCCGGGACTAGCCCGGCCTTCTATGCTCCTGAATCACAGGTTCAGAGTTTTTCTTCGAGATCGAGCTTGCGCAATTCCTTGAGGAAGCCGTCGCGGATATCGTCGCGGTCGAGCGCGTAGACCACATTGGCGGTGAGAAAGCCGATCTTTGCGCCGCAGTCAAAGCTCTGCCCGCGATATTTCACCCCGGTAAAGCGCTGCTGCGTCATCAGCGTCTGCATGGCGTCGGTGAGCTGGATTTCACCACCCGCCCCGCGCGGCTGATCGGCCAATAGCGCGAAAATCTCCGGCTGGAGGATATAGCGCCCCGAAATGATCAGGTTCGACGGCGCTTCCTCCCGCTTCGGCTTTTCCACCATGCCGGTAATGGCAAAGCCGGTGTCTGGCCCATCGCCCCGCGCGATCACGCCATAGGACGACACCTCCTGTTCGGGCACCTCTTCCACCGCGATGACATTGCCCCCGGTTTCCTCATAGGCATCGATCATCTGCTTGAGCACGCCGGGCTCCCCCTTGAACAACATGTCGGGCAGCAGCAGAGCGAAGGGATTGTCGCCTACGATATCGCGGGCGCACCAGACCGCGTGGCCGAGCCCCAGCGGCTCCTGCTGGCGGGTGAAGCTGGTGCGTCCTGCCGAGGGCAGGTCTTGCTGCAATTCCTTGAGTGCAGCAGTCTTGCCGCGGGCTTCGAGCGTGGTTTCCAGCTCGAACTGGCGGTCGAAATGGTCTTCGATGACGCCCTTGTTGCGGCCGGTGACGAAGACGAAATGCTCGATCCCGGCCTCACGCGCTTCGTCCACCGCATATTGGATCAGCGGGCGATCCACCACGGTCAGCATTTCCTTGGGCATGGCCTTGGTCGCGGGCAGAAAGCGCGTGCCCAGACCTGCTACAGGGAAAACGGCAGTGCGGACGCGTCGGGACATGGATTTTCCTTCTTTGTTTTGTGGCGCGATCAGGCGCGGCCAAATTCGTCTTCGATGCGGATAATATCATCCTCACCGAGATAGGAACCGGTTTGAACTTCGATCAGTTCAAGCTCGATCCTGCCGGGATTTGCGAGGCGATGCTCACAACCTAACGGCAGGTAGATGGATTGGTTCTCTGTGAGAGTAGTAATCGTGCCATCCAGCGTCACCTCGGCAGTGCCGCGCACCACGATCCAATGTTCGGCGCGATGGTGGTGCTTTTGCAGGCTAAGTTTCTTGCCCGGCTTGACGAATAGCCGCTTGACCTGAAACCGATCGCCATTCAGCACCGATGTATAGCCGCCCCAGGGGCGATAGGCGGTGCGATGAATTTCGGTGAGCGCATGGGTCTCTTCGTCATTGCGCAGGCGCTTGACGATGTCGCCGACCTTCTGTGCTTCGGAAAGTCGGCCAACAAATACCGCGTCATTTGTGGCGATGACTGCAATATCGTCTAGTCCGTTGACCGCGACATGGGGGTGATCGCTGATGACCAGCGAGTTCGACACATCTGCCAGCGTTACCGCCCCCTGCGTCACGTTCTGCGCCGCGTCCCGGTCACTATTCTTCCACACGGCGTCCCACGATCCGAGGTCGGACCAGGCGAAATCTACGGCGACGACCGCAGCACGATCGGTCCGCTCGAAAATGGCGTAGTCGACCGAGATATTGGGCGCTTGTGCAAAGCTGCTTTCATCGAGCCGGATGAAGTCGAGGTCGGCGCGTGCCGCCGCAACGGATTGCTCTGCAGCCCGATATGTTTCCGGCGCAAGGCGCTCGGCTTCACTCAAAAATTGTCCTGCGCCCAGCATGAACATGCCCGAATTCCACAGATAGCCGCCCTCTTGCAGCATTTCGGCGGCGCGGGCGGCGTCAGGCTTTTCAGTGAAGGCGGCGACCGGGCGGGCGCCGCCGCCAGTTTGCGCGTCCGACCTGATATAGCCAAAGCCGGTCTCTGGATGGGTGGGCTGAATGCCAAATGTCACCAATTGTCCAGCCGACGCGGCCTCGGCCGCCTGATCGATCGCCAGCCAATAGCCATCATCGGTGATGACCTTATGATCCGACGGCAGAACATGGAGAATGGTGTCGGGGCCAAAATTGCGCGCGACATAGGCAGCAGCTGCAGCAATAGCTATGGCGGTATTGCGCGCCACCGGCTCCAGCAGCACAGCCGCCGTCTCGATGCCGATTTCGGCAGTCTGTTCGCCGACGATGAACCGGTATTCGGAATTGGTAATGACGATGGCGGGCTGGTAACGCACGTCGGCGACGCGCTGCAAAGTCTGCTGAAACAGGCTGGTCGCCCCGGTGAGGGGCAGGAATTGCTTGGGCCGCGCTGCCCGTGACATCGGCCATAGCCGGGTACCCTGACCGCCTGCCAGAACGATGGGGACAATAACAGGGCTCATAGAGCGGATAACTCCGTTAGGCAGGGCGAGCATAAGGCATAGGCCGCCGAGATGGTATAGCGGCGCAAAAAAGGCTTTGGATTTAACCCTTTAAGTCCTTGATTGGCCAAATTAGTGCGCTGTTGCTTGAAAGCAGATGAACGGAGCGCTTTGCTCGCTTTTATGGTGAACTGTTCCTTAAACTCTCTCGCCTAGTGTCTCCGCGATGTGAGTAGAGTGGCGTTTGCGATGCAATATCAGGCTTTTACCGATCTGAGCCGGTCCAGTGACAGTAATGATCGCGGACATGCTGCGCATCTGGCGGCGCTCGCCTATCTCGATCACAATGGCCCTGCCGATGAACATGCCGCGCTTTATGCGGCGCTGATCGGTTTCCTCGACGATTCATCGGTCAAGGTGCGGGCGGCATTGGCCTATGGGCTGCTGCATTCGTCAGAAGCACCGCGCCCCGTCATTCTTGCTTTGCTCAATGACAGTCCGGTGATCTCCCGCGCCGTCATGCAGTATTCGCCGGTTCTGGTTGATGCCGATATCATACCGCTGGTACGGACGGGCGATAGTTCCGCCCTTTTGGCAATCGCGCAACGCACCGCGCTCAGCGCAAGGATTGTCGGCGCGCTGATAGCGCGGGAAGACCGCGATATTACCCTGCGTCTGCTGCGGCGGGCCGATGTCAGTTTTGCTGCCGATCTGCTGATCGGCCTGGCTGAGCGTCACGGTGAAAATGCCGAGATGCGCGGCGGCCTGCTCGGTCGACAGGATTTGCCGCCTTCTGCCCGGCTCCTGCTGGTGCGTCGCGTAACGGATAGCTTACGCGAATGCCGCATGGTCAAGGGATCATTGGGCAAAGAGCGGATGGAGCGGGTACTGCGCAATGGCACCGATTGTGCGGCCTCCACGATAGGAGAGGCCGAGAGCGGCGATACGCGCTTCATCGGTCAGCTTATTGAAACCAATCAGTTGAGCACCCGCCTTTTGCTGCATGCAATGGTTACGGGTCGCGTGATGTTTTTCTCTGCCTGTCTGGCCTCGCTGGGGCAGGTATCGGCTGAGAAGGTGTTCGTGCTGCTCGAAAGCAATTCCCGCGCCGCGCTCAATGCGCTGTTCCTGCGCTGCGGCATCGAGCCGGTGATCGCGCGCCTGTTCGTGCGCATGGTGATGCATGCACGCAGCGTCGATCTGTCGGATGATCTGGCGGCGCGCCATTACATCGTTACGGTGCTGACCGAAGAATTGCTGGTCGAATATGACGGGGATATTCCCGCAGAGCTGGAAGAGGCTTTTGCTTATCTCAGCGAGCAGAATGTAGCGTTGGCCCGACAGGCGGCGCGCGGCGTCATGCACGCCTTCGCCCAGAACAATCACGGTGTGCTGCCATTGCGGCTCGAAACGCCACGCGAGCCGGCACTGCAATTGCCTGCGGCTTAAGGGCGGGCCTAGAAGCGGAACTGTTCGCTCAAGACGCGCTCTTCCAGGCTGGTGCCGGGGTCGAACATAAGCGTCACATGGTGGCTGCGGTCCTCGCGCACGGTCACTTCCCGCACATTCTGGAATTCGACATTGTCCGCGACCGCGCTGACGGGCCGCTTGTCTGCCTCGCGGGTCAGGAACGTCACCACGGCCCGGTTCGACAGGATTGCGCCGCGCCAGCGACGAGGGCGGAAGGGCGAAATCGGGGTGAGCGCCAGAAGCTGGGCTTCGATGGGCAGGATCGGGCCATGCGCGGACAGGTTGTAAGCGGTCGAACCAGCCGGCGTGGACAGAATGGCGCCGTCACAGATCAGCTCGTCCAGCCGCACATTGCCGTCCACCAGAATTTGCAGTTTGGCGGCCTGATAGGATGAGCGAAACAGCGAGACTTCGTTGATTGCCAGTGCTGACTGGGTTTTGCCCGCCGCGTCGACCACGTCCATGACCAGAGGATAAATGCGCGTTCGCTGCGCAGAGGCCAGCCGCTGGGCCAGATCATCCTCGTTGAAGTCATTCATCATGAAGCCAACAGAGCCGAAATTCATACCATAGACCGGAATGTCGCGCTCCATGACCCGGTGCAGGGTTTGCAACATCAGTCCGTCGCCGCCCAGTGCGACGACAATTTCAGCATGTTCTATGTCGCATTCGCCATAGCGTGCGCGCAGGCGGTCCGCCGCAGTGTTCGCCGCTGGCGTATTATTGGTAACGAAGCAAATTCTGGGGTCTGCCAAAGCCGCCTCCGGACAAGTCGCGCATGCACTAGCATGGGCCAGTCTTGGGCGTCCATCCTGCGGCGTTTAAGGGGCAGGGTTTGTCTGGATTTCAGGTTGTCGTCGTCATGGCAAAAGCCGGGCTATTCCGCCGCGATCTGACCCCGGTCGGCATGACGGGCCTTCAGCTTGTTTAGCTGGTGTGCAGCATGTGTGAGCAGGGCAGTTCGGACCTGATCATGTGGCACATGCCCGCAATCGGTCTTGACCGGCAGATCGAGCGAATATTGGGTGATATTGCCCAGAAGGCTTTCGCTGATGCGCACGCGCACAGCGCCGGTGATCCGGTTTTCTATGGTCTTGTGCGGACCGAAATGCAGAAGCTGACAGCCGATAACCTCGAAAGACATCGCTCCCTCCACGAGTTCTGCCACCTTTCCGGTGTATTTCAATCCAAATCCAAACATGGCCATTGCGCAAGACAAATTCAGCCGGTTTTGCACTTATGCTTTACAAGAGGGTGGTTCTGGCGGTTGTTTGCCTGCATGATTCTCTTGGGCTTGCCTGTTGCAATGTGTGAATAAAGCCTCTAGATAGCCGGTCTCTAGCCGTGCGGGAATCCTGCGCGGCCTTTGGTTTTGCACCAAGATACGAAGAGTTGGTTAGCTTATGGCCCGTCCGAACCCAGTTCAGTTTCTCCAGCAGGTTCGCTCGGAAGTCAGCAAGGTTACCTGGCCCAGCCGCAACGAAGTCCTGATCTCCTCGATCATGGTCGTTGTTCTGGTGATCCTGGCCAGTGTGTTCTTCCTGCTGGCCGATCAGGTTATTTCCTGGCTCGTCTCCTTGATGCTGTCGATCCGCTAAGCGGTTTAATTTTTTAGGTTATTGGGAGCGGCACCCTTTATGGCCAAGCGCTGGTACATCGTTCAGGCGTATTCGAACTTCGAGCGCAAGGTGGCGGAAGATATTCGCCAGAAGGTTGCGCAGAAGAAGCTTGAGCACCTGTTTGAAGACGTAATCGTGCCGACCGAAAAGGTCGTTGAGGTGCGTCGTGGCCGCAAGGTTGACACCGAGCGCAAGTTCTTCCCGGGCTATGTTCTGGTGAAGATGGATATGACCGACGAGGCGTTCCATCTGATCAAGAATACGCCCAAGGTTACCGGTTTCCTCGGCTCGGACAACAAGCCGATGCCGATTTCGGAGAGCGAGGCCATGTCGATCCTGCAGCAGGTGCAGGAAGGCGTGGATCATCCCAAGCCCTCCATCAGTTTCGAAGTCGGCGAGAATGTACGCGTGTCGGATGGTCCGTTCGCCAGCTTCAATGGCGTCGTTGAAGAGGTGGACGAAGAACGTTCGCGCCTCAAGGTCGAGGTCTCGATTTTCGGTCGCCCCACTCCGGTGGAGCTCGAATATGGTCAGGTCGAAAAGGTCTGATCACCAGCGGTGTAAACTGCTGAAAACCCGTGGAAGGGGATGGCGCTCAGCCAGCGTCAGGAAACCGTACCACGGCATCAAATGCCTTTCGGGGCAAACTGTAAGGATGAAAAATGGCTAAGAAGATTACGGGCTATATCAAGCTCCAGGTGCCGGCTGGCTCTGCCACCCCGTCGCCCCCGATCGGTCCTGCGCTGGGTCAGCGCGGCCTCAACATCATGGAATTCTGCAAGGCGTTCAACGCTGCCACGCAGGAACTGGAAAAGGGTTCGCCCATTCCGACCGTGATCACCGCCTATGCCGACAAGAGCTTCACTTTCGAGATGAAGCAGCCGCCGGTGACCTACTTCATCAAGAAGGCGCTCAACCTCAAGTCCGGTTCCAAGCTTCCGGGCAAGGACAGCGCCGGTACGATTTCGCAGGCTCAGCTGCGCGACATCGCCGAGAAGAAGATGAAGGATCTCAACGCCGATGACGTTGAATCCGCAATGACCATGATCGCCGGTTCCGCGCGTTCCATGGGCATCCAGGTCGAGGGCTAAGAGATATGGCAAAGATCGCAAAGAAGGTCGCCGCTGCCCGTGAAGGCATCGACCGCAACAAGCTCTATTCGCTCGAGGAAGCCGTCAAGCTGGTGAAGTCCAAGGCTTCCGCCAAGTTCGACGAATCCATCGAGATCGCAATGAACCTCGGTGTTGACCCGCGTCACGCCGACCAGATGGTTCGTGGCGTTGTGTCGCTGCCGAACGGCACCGGCAAGACCGTTCGCGTCGCCGTGTTCGCCCGTGGCGCCAAGGCTGACGAAGCCAAGGCTGCTGGTGCAGACATCGTCGGCGCCGAAGACCTGCTGGAAATCATCCAGGGCGGCAAGCTCGATTTCGATCGCTGCATTGCCACGCCCGACATGATGCCGCTGGTCGGTCGTCTCGGTAAGATTCTCGGGCCGCGCAACCTGATGCCGAACCCCAAGGTCGGCACCGTGACCATGGACGTCAAGGGTGCTGTCGGCGCTGCCAAGGGCGGTGCTGTCGAGTACCGCGTCGAGAAGGCCGGTATCATCCATGCTGGTGTTGGCAAGGTGTCGTTCTCCGAGGAAGCCCTGCTGCAGAACATCAAGGCCTTCACCGACGCCGTCGTGAAGTCCAAGCCAGCTGGCGCCAAGGGCACCTATGTCAAGCGCGTTTCCGTCAGCTCCACCATGGGCCCGGGCGTGCATGTCGAGCCGGGTACGGCTCTCTAAAAAATTCCGGGCGGTTCGCCGCCCGGTTTCGTCGCTCCTTTTGGGGTGACGACAAGTCCTGTCCCAGACTGCCGGTCGGCGTGAGCCATTAAGTCCGATTTCGGAGCCAGCAATAGACGGGGTGAAAACTCAATTTCGGGCTATGCCCGGGTTTGTGGTTCGAACCTAAGCCAGTTGCCCCTCGGGGCGCTCGGTTGGCAGGCACTAACCGTTGTTCCCCGGTCCCGTAAGGGGCAGGGGGCAGCAATTGGCAATGGTTCCCAGGCGTCAGCCAAGGAACCAGACTAGTGGAGACTAGTGTGGAAAGAGCGGAAAAGAGTGCAGTCATTGCCTCGCTCCAGGAAGCCCTCGCGGGTGCTGGATCGATCGTGGTTGCGCACAATACCGGCCTGACCGTCGCTGCGTTCACTGATCTGCGCGTGCAGGTCAAGAAGGCTGGCGGCAAGGTCAAGGTCGCAAAGAACCGCCTTGCCAAGCTCGCTCTTAAGGAAACCGATGTCGCGGACATTTCGGGCCTGTTTACCGGCCCGACCGTCATCGCTTATGCGGAAGATCCTATTGCTGCGCCGAAAATCGCAGCAGCTTTCGCCGAGAAGAACCAGAAGTTCGTCATTCTCGGCGGTGCAATGGGCTCAACCGCTCTTGATGCTGATGGCATCAAGGCGCTGGCTACGCTTCCGTCTCTCGATCAGCTGCGGGCAAAGCTCGCTGGCCTGGTCAAGCAGCCGGCACAGAACATCGCTTCCATCCTCGTGCAGCCAGGTGCGGGCATTGCTCGCGTCCTCGCCGCCCACGCGGACAAGAACGAAGCGGCATAAGGCCGTTCCAAACTACCTCAATATTCGAACCAAAACCCAAACTGAAAAGAGTATAAAATGGCTGATCTCGCCAAGCTCGTTGATGACCTCTCGGCTCTGACCGTCCTCGAGGCTTCTGAACTGTCCAAGCTGCTGGAAGAAAAGTGGGGCGTTTCCGCCGCCGCTCCTGTTGCTGTTGCTGCCGCTGCCGGTGCACCTGCTGCTGCCGCTGAAGAAAAGACTGAATTTGACGTGATCCTGGCCGCCTTCGGCGACAACAAGATCAACGTCATCAAGGAAGTCCGCGCCATCACCGGCCTGGGTCTCGGCGAAGCCAAGGCTCTGGTTGAAGGCGCTCCGAAGGCCGTCAAGGAAGGCGTGTCGAAGGCTGAAGCCGAAGACATCAAGAAGAAGCTGGAAGAAGCCGGCGCCAAGGTCGAACTCAAGTAATTTCGACTTTTGTCTTGAAATTTGCGAAATGGCGCTTTATGTGCCATTTCGCTTTTTCCGTTTCTGACGGGAACGATTCGCTTGGACCGATTGGATGGGTCTGGCGCCAATTTGCGGAAATATATGACGATTTTGGATGTCGCGGGCACATTTAAGCCTCTGTTGACCTCGCTGCGGCCTGTGCTGCTTGCGGGGCTTTAGTCGCTTATCACGTGTCTGTGATCCCGTTTCCGGGCCTGGAACGGGATTATTTGCGTCGTCCACCTGAGGCCCGGACTGAATTGACGACCTGGGCATATATCCCGAGCGCCGACGGCTGATAGTCGGGTCTTTGGATATCTGCCTCCGAGATAAAGCAATAAGCGAGCGCTTTCGGAAAAAATGAGCCTCATTTTTTCGGTTCGGAAGCGCGACAAAAACTGAAACAGGAGCTTTCATGGCTACCACGTTCAACGGCCGCCGCAAGGTTCGCAAATCCTTCGGGTCCATCCGCGAAGTCACGGAGATGCCCAACCTGATCGAAGTCCAGAAGGCTTCCTATGATCAGTTCCTTCTTGTCGACGAGCCCAAGGGTGGTCGCGGCGATGAAGGTTTGCAGTCCGTGTTCCGTTCGGTGTTTCCGATCACCGACTTTGCGAACACCGCTTCGCTGGAATTCGTGCGCTACGAATTCGAACAGCCCAAGTATGACATCGACGAGTGCCGTGCGCGCGACATTACGTTTGCTGCCCCGCTCAAGGTCACGCTGCGCCTGATCGTTTTTGAAGTGGATGAAGAAACCGGCGCCAAGTCCGTCAAGGACATCAAGGAGCAGGACGTCTATATGGGCGACATGCCCTTCATGACGTCGAACGGCACCTTTATCGTCAACGGCACCGAGCGCGTCATCGTTTCGCAGATGCATCGTTCGCCGGGCGTGTTCTTCGATCACGACAAGGGCAAGACCCATTCGTCGGGCAAGCTGCTGTTCGCCGGCCGTATCATTCCCTATCGCGGCAGCTGGCTCGATATCGAATTCGACGCCAAGGACATCGTCTATGCGCGTATCGACCGTCGCCGCAAGATTCCGGTGACCTCGCTGCTCAAGGCGCTTGGCATGGATGCCGAGGAAATCCTCGACACCTATTACACGACCCTGGCTTACGAGAAGACCGAGAAGGGGTGGCGCGTTCCGTACAACCCTGAGAAGTGGAAGACCGCGAAGCCCAGCCACGACCTGATCGACGCCAAGACCGGCGACGTGGTGCATGAGGGTGGCAAGAAGCTGTCTGCCCGTCAGGCCAAGAAGCTGGCCGAGAACGGCCTTACGCATCTGCTCGCGGTCGATGAAGACCTCTACGGCATGTACATTGCCGAGGATCTGGTCAACCTCAAGACCGGCGAGATCTATGCTGAAGCTGGCGATGAAATCGACGAGAAGGTGCTGACCAAGCTGGTCGACCTTGGCTTCGATGAGCTGCCAATTCTCGACATCGACCACATCACCATCGGCGCCTATATCCGCAACACGCTTGCAGTGGACAAGAACGAGACGCGTGAAGACGCGCTGTTCGACATCTACCGCGTGATGCGTCCGGGTGAGCCGCCGACCGTCGATACCGCCGAAGCCATGTTCCAGTCGCTGTTCTTTGACAGCGAGCGCTATGACCTGTCCGCCGTTGGCCGCGTCAAGATGAACATGCGTCTCGAACTCGATGCGCCCGACACCATGCGCACCCTGCGCAAGGAAGATATCGTTGAAGTCGTCCGCACGCTGGTCGACCTGCGTGACGGCCGTGGTGAAATCGACGACATCGACAATCTGGGTAACCGCCGCGTCCGTTCGGTCGGCGAACTCATGGAAAACTCCTATCGCCTTGGCCTGCTCCGCATGGAACGCGCCATCAAGGAGCGCATGAGCTCGGTCGAAATCGACACGGTCATGCCGCAGGACCTGATCAACGCCAAGCCGGCTGCCGCCGCAGTGCGTGAATTCTTCGGTTCCTCGCAGCTGTCCCAGTTCATGGACCAGACCAACCCGCTTTCGGAAATCACCCACAAGCGCCGTCTTTCGGCTCTTGGACCTGGTGGTCTCACCCGCGAGCGTGCTGGCTTTGAAGTCCGCGACGTGCATCCGACCCATTATGGTCGTATCTGCCCGATTGAGACGCCGGAAGGCCCGAATATCGGTCTGATCAACTCGCTTTCGACCTTTGCCCGCGTCAACAAGTACGGTTTCATCGAGACCCCCTACCGCAAGATCGTCGATGGCAAGCTGACCGACGAGGTCGTGTACCTCTCGGCCATGGAAGAGGCCAAGCACTATGTCGCGCAGGCAAACGTCACCTTCACCAAGGATGGCGAGCTGGAGCATGATCTGGTGGTTGCCCGCCATGCCGGTGATAACGGCCTGACGCCCAAGGAAAACGTCGACCTTATGGACGTTTCTCCCAAGCAGATGGTGTCGGTTGCCGCATCGCTGATCCCGTTCCTTGAAAACGACGACGCCAACCGCGCTCTGATGGGCTCGAACATGCAGCGTCAGGCTGTGCCGCTGCTGCGCGCCGAAGCTCCGTTCGTGGGCACCGGCATGGAGCCGGTCGTGGCTCGTGACTCCGGCGCTGCTATCGTTGCCAAGCGTACCGGTATCGTCGATCAGGTGGACGCCACCCGCGTGGTTATCCGCGCAACGGAAGAAACCGACGCGTCCAAGTCGGGCGTCGACATCTACAACCTGCAGAAGTTCCAGCGTTCGAACCAGTCGACCTGTATCAATCAGCGGCCGCTGGTTGTCGTGGGCGACCACATCAATGCTGGCGACATCATTGCTGACGGCCCGTCGACCGAACTGGGCGACCTCGCCCTGGGCCGCAACGTGCTCGTCGCGTTCATGCCCTGGAACGGCTACAACTTCGAAGACTCCATTCTGCTGAGCGAAAAGATCGCCATGCAGGACGTCTTCACCTCGATCCATATCGAGGAATATGAAGTGATGGCCCGCGACACCAAGCTCGGCCCTGAGGAAATCACCCGCGATATTCCGAACGTTTCGGAAGAAGCCCTCAAGAGCCTCGACGAAGCTGGTATCGTTCACATCGGTGCCGAAGTGCAGCCGGGCGATATTCTGGTTGGCAAGATCACCCCCAAGGGTGAATCGCCGATGACGCCGGAAGAAAAGCTCCTCCGCGCCATCTTCGGTGAAAAGGCTTCGGACGTTCGTGATACCTCGCTCCGCGTGCCGCCGGGCGATGCTGGTACTGTTGTTGAAGTGCGCGTGTTCAATCGCCACGGCATCGACAAGGACGAGCGCGCCATGGCTATCGAGCGCGAGGAAATCGAGCGTCTCGCCAAGGACCGTGATGACGAACAGTCGATCCTCGACCGTAACGTCTATGCCCGTCTCAAGGAAATGCTGTTCGGCAAGGCCGCCACGGCAGGTCCGAAGGGCTATGTTGTCGGCACCAAGCTCAATGACTCGATCTTCGAGGCACAGCCGCGTGCGAAGTGGTGGCAGTTTGCCATCGAAGACGACAAGGTCATGACCGAGATGGAAGCTCTCCATGCTCAGTATGAAGAGAGCCGTCGTCTGCTCGAGCAGCGCTTCATCGACAAGGTCGACAAGCTGCAGCGCGGTGACGAACTGCCTCCGGGCGTGATGAAGATGGTCAAGGTCTTCATCGCTACCAAGCGCAAGATCCAGCCGGGCGACAAGATGGCCGGCCGTCACGGTAACAAGGGTGTGGTGTCCCGCATCGTGCCCATCGAAGACATGCCATATCTCGAAGACGGCACTTCGGTGGACATCGTGTTGAACCCGCTCGGCGTGCCGTCGCGCATGAATGTGGGCCAGATTCTCGAAACTCACCTGGGCTGGGCTTGCGCCGGCATGGGCAAGAAGATCGACGAAATGGTCCGCGCCTATCATGCCAAGGGCGATCTCAAGCCGCTGCGTCTCGAAATCGGCGAGTTGTTCGCCAATGATGAGACCATCACCGATCTCGACGATGACGGTCTGATCCGTCTGGGCGAGCACCTGTCGAAGGGTGTTCCGATTGCGACCCCGGTGTTCGATGGCGCCAAGGAAGCCGACATTGTCGAACTTCTGGAGCGGGCAGGGCTCAAGTCCTCGGGTCAGTCGACCGTCTTTGACGGCCGTACCGGTGAGCAGTTCGACCGTCAGGTGACGGTTGGCTACATCTACATGCTCAAGCTCGACCACCTTGTTGACAACAAGATCCACGCACGCTCGATCGGGCCGTACTCGCTGGTCACCCAGCAGCCGCTGGGCGGCAAGGCCCAGTTCGGCGGTCAGCGCTTCGGCGAAATGGAAGTGTGGGCTCTCGAAGCGTATGGCGCCGCCTATACGCTGCAGGAAATGCTTACCATCAAGTCGGACGACGTGGCGGGTCGTACGAAGGTCTACGAGGCCATCGTACGCGGCGACGACACCTTCGAAGCGGGTATTCCGGAAAGCTTCAACGTCCTGGTCAAGGAAATCCGTTCGCTCGGTCTCAATGTCGAACTTGAGAACCGCGAGCTGGAAGCCCCGGCCAATGAAGCTGAAGGCGAACTCGCGCCTCCTCAGGAAGCGGCGGAATAAACCGGCACTTCCAACCCTAATCACCTTCCGCTCAGGACCCGTTCATCAACGGGGTCCTGGACGGATAGAGGAGAGAATAGATGAACCACCATTCCCACGTTATGGACCCGTTCAACCCGGCCGTCCCGGTGCAGACTTTCGATCAGATGAAGATCTCGATCGCGTCGCCCGAGAAGATCCTTTCCTGGTCCTATGGCGAGATCAAGAAGCCCGAGACCATCAACTATCGTACGTTCAAGCCTGAACGCGATGGTCTGTTCTGTGCGCGTATCTTTGGCCCCGTGAAGGACTATGAATGCCTGTGCGGCAAGTACAAGCGCATGAAGTTCAAGGGCGTCATCTGCGAAAAATGCGGTGTTGAAGTCACGCTGAGCCGCGTTCGCCGCGAGCGCATGGGTCACATCGAACTCGCAGCACCCGTTGCGCATATCTGGTTCCTGAAGTCCCTGCCGAGCCGCATCGCGCTGCTGCTTGACATGACCCTCAAGGATATCGAACGCATCCTGTATTTCGAGAACTATGTCGTTCTCGATCCGGGTCTGACTCCGTTCACGCAGCATGAATTGCTGACCGAAGAGCAGTTCCTGGATGCCCAGGATGAATACGGCGCCGACACCTTCACCGCCAAGATCGGCGCTGAAGCTATCCGCGAAATCCTGCTGGCGCTCGATCTCGAAAAGATCGCAGCTGACCTGCGTGTGGAAATTGCTGAGTCCACCACGGAACTTAAGCCCAAGAAGCTCGCAAAGCGGTTGAAGATCGTCGAGCAGTTCATCGTGTCGGGCAACAAGCCCGAATGGATGATCATGACCGTCATCCCGGTCATTCCGCCCGAGCTGCGCCCGCTGGTGCCGCTGGATGGTGGCCGCTTCGCCACGTCCGATCTCAACGACCTCTATCGTCGTGTGATCAACCGTAACAACCGCCTGAAGCGCCTGATCGAGCTGCGTGCCCCGGATATCATCATCCGCAACGAAAAGCGCATGCTGCAGGAAGCTGTTGACGCGCTGTTCGACAATGGTCGCCGTGGCCGCACCATTACCGGTGCCAACAAGCGTCCGCTGAAGTCGCTGTCCGACATGCTCAAGGGCAAGCAGGGCCGCTTCCGTCAGAACCTGCTCGGCAAGCGCGTGGACTATTCCGGCCGTTCGGTGATCACCGTGGGCCCGAACCTCAAGCTGCACCAGTGCGGTCTTCCCAAGAAGATGGCGCTCGAGCTCTTCAAGCCGTTCATCTATTCGCGCCTTGAAGCCAAGGGTTTCAGCTCGACGGTGAAGCAGGCCAAGAAGCTGGTCGAAAAGGAAAAGCCGGAAGTCTGGGATATCCTGGACGAAGTGATCCGCGAGCATCCGGTTCTCTTGAACCGCGCGCCGACGCTTCACCGTCTGGGCATTCAGGCGTTCGAGCCGATCCTGATCGAGGGCAAGGCAATCCGTCTGCACCCGCTCGTCTGCTCGGCCTTCAACGCCGACTTCGACGGCGACCAGATGGCTGTGCACGTCCCGCTGTCGCTCGAAGCGCAGCTGGAAGCGCGCGTGCTGATGATGTCGACCAACAACATCCTGCACCCTGCAAACGGCCAGCCGATCATTGTGCCGTCGCAGGACATCGTGCTTGGGCTCTACTACCTCTCGCTGATGAATGATGGCGAGCCGGGTGAAGGCATGGCGTTCGCGTCCTATGCCGAGCTTGAGCATGCCATCGACAATGGCGTCGTGACCTTGCACACCAAGATCAAGGCCCGCGTTCCTGCCTGGGACGAGAATGGCAAGCAGATCACCGAGATCGTGGAAACGACCCCGGGCCGCATGCTGATCGGTCAGATTCTGCCGCTCAGCCCGGCTGTGCCGTTCGCAACCGCGAACCAGCTTATGACCAAGAAGATGATCTCCAAGATGATCGACACCGTGTATCGCGGTTGTGGTCAGAAGGAGACGGTCATTTTCTGTGACCGCGTCATGCAGCTTGGCTTCAAGAATGCATGTGATGCTGGCATTTCGTTCGGTAAGGACGACATGGTTATCCCGGCGTCCAAGTACACGCTCGTGGAAGAGACCCGTAAGCTGGTCGAAGAATTCGAACAGCAGTACAATGACGGCCTGATCACTCAGGGCGAGAAGTACAACAAGGTCGTCGACGCCTGGGCCAAGTGCGGCGACAAGGTTGCCGAAGAGATGATGGACGCCATCCGTACCGTCCAGATCGACAAGGAAACCGGTCGCCAGAAGCCGATCAACTCGGTTTACATGATGAGCCATTCGGGTGCTCGTGGTTCACCGGCACAGATGAAGCAGCTTGCTGGTATGCGCGGCCTGATGGCCAAGCCAGACGGCTCGATCATCGAGACGCCGATCACCGCGAACTTCAAGGAAGGCCTGAACGTGCTGGAGTACTTCAACTCCACCCACGGTGCCCGTAAGGGTCTGGCCGATACCGCTCTGAAGACCGCCAACTCGGGTTACCTGACCCGCCGTCTGGTGGACGTTGCGCAGGACGCGATCATCATTACCGAAGATTGCGGTACCGAACGTGGCCTCACCATGGAGCCGATCGTCGATGCCGGTCAGGTTGTGGCGTCTCTGGGCCAGCGCGTCCTGGGCCGCACCACGGCTGACGATGTCTTCCATCCGCTGACTGGCGACCTGATTGCTCCCAAGGGCATCCTGCTCGAAGAGAAGCATGTCGACATCATCGAGGAAGCGCGCATCCAGTCGATCCGCATCCGTTCGCCGTTGACCTGCGATCTGCGTCAGGGCTGCTGCGCGGCGTGTTACGGTCGTGACCTTGCTCGCGGTACCCCGGTCAATATCGGTGAAGCTGTCGGCGTTATCGCTGCTCAGTCGATCGGTGAACCCGGCACCCAGCTCACCATGCGTACGTTCCACATCGGTGGCACGGCACAGGTGGTCGACAGCTCGTTCCTCGAATCCGGCGCTGAAGGCAAGATCGAGATCCGCAATGCCAACCTCGCCAATGTCGAGGACGGCAAGCAGGTCGTCATGGCCCGTAACGTGGCTCTGGTCATCGTCGATGCCGAAGGCAAGGAACGCGCCACCCACAAGGTGACCTATGGTTCCAAGCTGCTGGTCAAGGAAGGCGACAGCGTTCGTCGTGGCCAGCGTCTGGCTGAATGGGATCCGTACACCCGTCCGATCCTGGCTGAAGTCGAAGGCGAGGTTCTGTTCGAGGATCTGGTCGACGGTGCTTCCGTTGCGGAAAACACCGACGAGGCCACCGGTTTCACCAAGCGCGTGGTCATCGACTGGCGCGGCAATCAGCGCGGTGAGGGCCTCAAGCCCGCTCTCGCTATTGCCCGCGGCGGCGTGGTCGCCAAGGTGGATCGTGGCGGTGAAGCCCGTTACCTGCTCTCCGTCGACGCGGTTATTGCCGTCGAGCCGGGTGAAAAGGTTGTGCCGGGCGACGTTCTGGCGCGTATTCCGCTGGAAAGCGCCAAAACCAAGGACATCACCGGCGGTCTGCCGCGTGTGGCCGAGCTGTTCGAAGCCCGCCGTCCGAAGGATCACGCCATCATCGCCGAGATCGATGGTACGATCCGCTTCGGCCGCGACTACAAGAACAAGCGTCGCGTCATCATCGAGCCGAACGAGGACGGTGCTGATCCGGTTGAATACCTGATCCCGAAGGGCAAGCCCTTCCATCTTCAGGAAGGCGATGCGATCGAAAAGGGCGAATACATCCTGGACGGCAATCCGGCTCCGCATGACATCCTTGCCATCAAGGGCGTCGAGGAACTGGCACGCTATCTCGTCAACGAGATTCAGGAAGTGTACCGCCTGCAGGGCGTGTTGATTAACGACAAGCACATCGAAGTGATCGTTCGTCAGATGCTGCAGAAGGTCGAAATCGTTGATCCGGGTGAGTCCGGCCTGCTCAAGGACGAGCAGCTCGACAAGCTCGACTTCGACGAGCTCAACGACGCTCTGGTCTCCGAGGGCAAGAAGCCTGCGACGGCCAATCCGGTGCTGCTCGGCATCACCAAGGCCTCGCTGCAGACCCGTTCGTTCATCTCGGCGGCTTCCTTCCAGGAAACCACCCGCGTGCTCACCGAAGCTGCCGTTTCCGGCAAGGCCGACCTTCTCGAAGGCCTCAAGGAAAACGTCATCGTGGGTCGCCTGATCCCGGCTGGTACGGGTGCCGGCCAGACTAAGGCCAAGCAGATCGCTACCAAGCGTGATGACCTGATCCTTGATGAGCGCCGCCGCCAGGCCGAAACGGTCAAGATTGCTGCGCCCGCTGCCGAATAAGGCGAGCGACATTGCTGAATTGGGGAAGGGGCCTTCGGGCCCCTTTCTTTTTGCTGCGCGAGGCGTTCGGGCATAGGCTCCTCACCGGACGGAAGCTCCGGGAGGCGACAGATGAAATTTCAGACAATCATATTTCTCGAGGGCAACAATACCGGCATCGAGGTGCCGCCGGAGATCGTCGAGGCCCTCGGCGGCGGCAAGAGACCGGCAGTGAATGTGGCGGTGAACGGCTTCTCGTATCGTTCGACTGTCGCGCCGATGGGCGGGAAATATCTCATTCCTCTCAGCGCCGCACGGAGGAAGGAGGCGGGCGTGTCCGGCGGCCAATCGGTCGAAGTCGAACTCAGCCTCGATGAGGCGCCACGGGACGTCGAAGTGCCGCCCGACTTTGCCGCTTTGCTTGCCGAAGATGCAACGGCGAAGTCTTTTTTTGATGGCCTTTCCTACAGCAGCAAGCTGCGACATGTGCTGTCGATAAACGATGCCAAGACGCCTGAGACGCGCCAGCGCCGTGTCGAGAAGGCTTTGGAAATGCTGCGTGCCGGCAAGAAGTAAGTGCTGCGACCGTAAGGAGACGCTTGACGGCATTCGTTAAAAATGGAATGTTTGTTTCGTCAAAAGCTAAAATAGAACATATGAGCTATTTGACGAACGTTCACGAGGGAGGAATTCGATGAACATTCTGACGAAGGGCCTTGCTGCCCTGGCTCTGGCTGCTGCTGTCCTGCCGGCTACTGTCTTGCCTGCTGCGGCGGAAGGCGAGCGTTTCGTGCTGGTTTCGCATGCGCCGGATTCGGATAGCTGGTGGAACACGATCAAGAACGCCATTGCGCTGGCTGGCGAACAGATGGGCGTGACGGTTGAATACCGCAATCCGCCAACGGGCGATCTGGCCGATATGGCTCGTATCATCGAGCAGGCTGCGGCTTCGAGCCCGAACGGGATCATTGCCACCATCGCCGATTTTGACGTGCTGAAGGGGCCGCTTGGAGATGCCGTAGATCGGGGCATTCCAGTGATCACCATCAATTCGGGCACAATCGAACAGTCCAAGGAAATCGGCGCGCTGCTTCATGTTGGTCAGCCTGAATATGATGCCGGTTTTGGTGCTGGGGAAAAGGCAGAGGCCGCCGGGGTTACCAGCTTCCTCTGCGTGAACCACTACATCACCAATCCGGCTTCGGTTGAGCGTTGCCAGGGTTTCGCCGACGCCATCGGCACCGACCTCGGTAATCAGATGATCGATGCCGGTCAGGACCCAGGTGAAATCCAGTCCAAGGTTGCCGCCTATCTCCAGACCAATCCCGATACCAATGGTATTCTGACGCTGGGGCCGACATCGGCTCACCCGACCATTGCCGCTCTCAATGCCAATGGGCAGGCCGGTGCGATCTTCTTTGGTACCTTTGATCTCTCCGGTGAGATTGCTGCGGCGGTCAAGGATGGCACCATCAACTTCGCCATCGATCAGCAGCCGTTCCTGCAAGGCTATCTGCCGGTGGTCGTGCTGACCAATCTGGCGCGTTATGGCGTTGTGCCGGGCAATTCGATCAATTCGGGTCCGGGTTTCATCACCAAGGATAATATTGCTCTGGTCGAGCAATATGCCGGTCAGTATCGCTGACCAGCCTCCCGCCCGGGGCCGCCTTTGGCGGCCCCGGATGCCTTGATCTGGCGCTGTGCGCCTTCCCCGTCACGGAGAAATGAAGATGGTTGACCAGCCTTCGGGTGCACCGGTCGCCGATGAACGCGTTCAACGGCAATCGGCCATGCGCCGCGCATTCGTCCGCCCTGAACTGGGCGCCATGGCCGGCACGGTCGTTGTATTTATCTATTTTGCGATCGTTGCCGGTGGCACGGGCATGTTTGCTGCCGACGGGATCATGAACTGGGGTGTGGTCTCCGCCCAGTTTGCCATTATCGCGGTTGGCGCCTGCCTGCTGATGATCGCGGGCGAATTCGATCTGTCGGTCGGTTCGATGATCGGCTTTGCCGGTATCGTCATCGCCTTGCTGAGCGTGCATCTCGGCTGGCCGATGTGGGCCGCCATCATCGCTGCCTTTGTCGTCGCCATGCTGATTGGCGCGGCCAATGGCTATCTGGTCATCAAGACCGGCCTGCCTTCCTTTATCGTGACGCTCGCCTCGCTCTATATATTGCGTGGCCTGACCATCTATCTGTCGATTTCGACCACCCGCCAAACCATTATCGGTGGGGTACGTGAAGCGGCGCAGGGCGATTGGCTGGCGGCGCTGTTTGGCGGCAAGGTCTTCGGGTTCTTTTTCTACTGGCTGGCCGATATGGGCTGGATCGCCACCTTTCAGACTGGCAACCGTGCGGGGCAGCCGGTCGTCGACGGTGTTCCCATGCTGATGGTCTGGGCCATCGCGCTTATCGTCTTTGCCCATATCCTGCTCACCCGGACCCGCTTCGGCAACTGGATCTATGCGGCTGGTGGCGATGCCAAGGCGGCGCGTTATGTCGGTGTTCCGGTGGATCGCGTGAAGATCGCCATGTTTGTATTCTCGGCGTTCTGCGCCACTGTCTTTGCGGCATGTCAGGTGATGGAATTTGGCTCCGCAGCGGCCGATCGTGGCCTGCTCAAGGAATTTGAAGCGATCATTGCCGTTGTTATCGGTGGCGCGCTGCTCACCGGCGGCTATGGCTCGGTTATCGGGGCGGCTCTTGGCGCCCTGATCTTCGGTGTCGTGCAGCAGGGTCTGTTCTTCGCCGGAGTTGAAAGCTCGCTGTTCCGGGTTTTCCTTGGCGTCATCCTGCTGCTCGCCGTTATTCTCAACACCTATATCCGCCGCCTGATTACCGGGGAGCGCTGAGCCATGGCCGATACACCTCTCATCGAACTTGTCGACATCAAGAAGCAGTTTGGTCCGGTCATCGCGCTCAACGGTGTGTCCGTCTCGGTCATGCCGGGCGAGTGCCATTGCCTGCTTGGCGATAATGGTGCGGGCAAGTCGACCTTCATCAAGACCATGGCCGGCGTGCACAAGCCGACATCCGGCGAAATCCGAATGAACGGGCAGACCATGTCCTTTGCCAGCCCGCGTGATGCGATGACGGCAGGCGTAGCGACGGTCTATCAGGACCTGGCCATGATTCCCCTCATGTCGGTGACCCGCAATTTCTGGATGGGCCGGGAGCCGCGCAAGGGTTGGGGACCGTTTCAGTTCCTCGATATGGATCGGGCCAATCAGATCACTCTGGAAGAAATGCGCCGTATGGGCATCAATCTTCGGGAGCCTGATCAGGCGGTGGGCACATTGTCTGGCGGCGAGCGGCAGACGGTCGCCATTGCCCGCGCCGTATATTTCGGCGCCAAGGTGCTGATCCTCGACGAACCTACATCCGCCCTCGGTGTCCGTCAGACGGCCAACGTGCTGGCGACAATCGACAGGGTGCGCAAGACCGGCGTAGGCATCATCTTCATCACCCATAATGTGCGCCATGCCATGGCTGTGGGCGACCGTTTCACGGTGCTCAATCGCGGCAAGACATTGGGCACGGCCAGGAAGGGCGAACTGCAACCCGAAGAATTGCAGGACATGATGGCGGGTGGTGCGGAGCTGGCTGAACTCAATACCTCGCTCGGTGGCACTGTCTAGGGATCGGGAACGGATATGTCGAACTCTATTGGCGTTGGCTTGATCGGTACGGGCTATATGGGCAAGTGCCATGCTCTGGCATGGAATTCGGTCAAGGCCGTGTTTGGCGATGGTCCGAAACCGCGTCTGGTTCACTTGGCCGAGGCGAATGCAGAGCTTGCCAACCAGAGGGCAGGGGAGTTCGGCTTCGAGCGCTCCACCCATGACTGGCGGGAGCTGATCGCCAATCCTGACGTCGATGTCGTTTCCATCACCACGCCCAATGCCTTTCATGCTGAAATGGCCATTGCGGCGCTGCGGGCGGGCAAGCATGTCTGGTGCGAGAAGCCCATGGCTGTTGGCTTTACGGAAGCCGAAAGCATGGAGAAAGCTGCGACGGCCAGCGGCAAGGTGGCCATTCTCGGCTACAATTATATTCAGAACCCCATGGTCCGGCAGATCGGTGCGCTGATCGATGCGGGTGCCATTGGCGATGTGAATCATGTTCGTGTCGAAATGGACGAGGATTTCATGGCCGATCCGGAGGCGCTCTTCTATTGGAAGAGCGAATCCAGTTCCGGCTATGGCGCCCTGGATGACTTTGCGGTTCATCCATTGAGCCTCATTCAAACGCTTTTCGGTAATCTGTCTCGCGTTTTCGCGCATCAGGCAAAACCTTATGCGGATCGGCCCGTCAATAATGGCGGTCGTCGCGCCGTCGAAACATTCGACATTGCCAATGTGCTGTTCGAGGTGGGTCAAATCACCGGCATTCTGGCGGTCAATCGGTCCGCCTGGGGCCGGAAGGGGCGGATTGCCCTGCAAATCTTCGGGTCGGCGGGCAGCATCGTCTACGATCAGGAGCGTATGAACGAGCTGCAGATCTATCAGGCCAGAGGGCCCGCGGCCGGGCAGGGGTATACGACCATGCTCGCGGCGCCTGTTCATCAGCCATATGACCGATTCATCCCGGCACCCGGCCACGGGCTTGGTTTCAATGACCTCAAGATCATCGAGTGCCACGAAATGCTGCGGGCCATTTCGGGCGAGTCGGCGCGCGTCGTCGACTTCACTGCCGGGCTCCAGATCGAACGCGCCGTGCACGCAATGGCGCGCAGCCATGACGAGCAGAGATGGATTGATCTGGGCTAGCGCAGCGCTTGCCACTGTCTTGTAATGAAACGGGAATGGACGAATTTCATTAACTTCGTCCATTCCGTCATTTTATTCCATCCGCGCCCGAACCGGCCAAAACGCATGGCTCTCCCTCGGTTTTTTCAAGAAAGAATCCTTGACGGGGCGAGTCATCGGCTCTAAACAGCGCCTACCTTAGCGGTCGGTCGTGGTTGTCACACCGGGTCCCTGCCACCTAGCGCGGGAATCCAGGGCAATCAAACACACTGTCGGGTAACTAGACGAAGCAAATCCTTGTGCGCATGACTGCTGCCTTTTGGTGGGTGGTCCGCTGCAATTGGGGCGCTGCCGAATCCTTTCAGGTTTCGGGTAAGCGCCGCTTTGGTTTGCTTGTGTAGGCCGTATTATTTTGGACCAATGGAATAGAGCGCAATGCCCACCATTAATCAGCTGATCCGCAAGCCACGCGCCAGCAAGCCAAAGCGGAACAAAGTTCCGGCCATGGAAGCTAACCCGCAGAAGCGTGGCGTTTGCTCCCGTGTGTACACGACGACCCCGAAGAAGCCGAACTCGGCTCTGCGTAAGGTGGCCAAGGTTCGCCTGACCAACCAGCGCGAAGTGATTTCGTACATCCCGGGCGAAGGTCACAACCTTCAGGAGCACTCCGTTGTGCTCATCCGCGGCGGTCGCGTGCGCGACTTGCCGGGTGTTCGCTATCACGTGCTCCGCGGTGTGCTCGACACGCAGAGCGTGAAGGACCGCAAGCAACGCCGTTCGAAGTACGGCGCGAAGCGTCCGAAGTAAGGAGATCGAGATATGTCCCGTCGTCACCGCGCAGAAAAACGCGACGTTATCCCGGACGCCAAGTATGGCGATCTGGTCCTTACCAAGTTCATGAATTCGCTCATGAAGGATGGCAAGAAGTCGGCTGCTGAGTCGATCGTCTATGGTGCCTTCGACATTGTCGAGACCAAGACCAAGCAAGACCCTATCACCGTCTTCCACGGTGCCCTGGAAAACATCCGTCCGGCTGTTGAAGTTCGTTCGCGCCGCGTTGGTGGTGCAACCTACCAGGTCCCGGTTGAAGTCCGTGCAGACCGTCAGCAGGCCCTGGCCATCCGCTGGCTCATCGATTCCGCCCGCAAGCGCGGCGAGAACACCATGCGTGAGCGCCTGTCCGGCGAACTCATGGATGCGATGAACGGTCGTGGTCAGGCCGTCAAGAAACGCGAAGACACGCACCGTATGGCTGATGCCAACCGTGCCTTCTCGCACTACCGCTGGTAGTAGGAGCGCTCCATGGCACGCGAATTCCCAATTAATCTGTATCGCAACTTCGGCATCATGGCTCACATCGATGCTGGCAAGACGACTACGACCGAACGCATCCTGTACTATACCGGCAAGAACCATAAGATGGGCGAGACCCATGATGGTGCTTCCACCATGGACTGGATGGAGCAGGAGCAGGAACGCGGCATCACCATCACTTCCGCTGCGACCACCACGTCGTGGAAGTCGCGCGATGGCGTGCAGCACCGCTTCAACATCATTGACACTCCCGGCCACGTTGACTTCACCATTGAAGTCGAGCGTTCGCTGCGAGTGCTCGACGGTGCCGTTGCCCTTCTCGACGCCAATGCTGGTGTGGAGCCGCAGACGGAAACCGTTTGGCGCCAGGCCGACAAGTACGAAGTGCCGCGTCTCATCTTTGTGAACAAGATGGACAAGATCGGCGCCGACTTCTTCCGTTGCGTCGAGATGATTGGTTCGCGTCTGGGTGCCAAGGGCATCCCGGTGCAGATTCCTGTCGGTGCGGAAACCGAGTTCAAGGGCGTTGTTGACCTGATCGAGATGAATGCTCTGATCTGGCACAATGAAGAGCTTGGTGCTGCTTGGGACGTTGTCGAGATTCCTGAGAATCTCAAGGCAACTGCCGAGAAGTTCCGTGAGCAGATGATCGAAGCGGCCGTCGAAATGGACGACGCAGCGATGGAAGCTTACCTGAACGGCGAAGTTCCGAACAACGACACCATTCGTCGTCTGCTCCGCAAGGGCGTCCTCGATACCAAGTTCTTCCTTGTCTATGCGGGCTCGGCCTTCAAGAACAAGGGCGTGCAGCCCCTCCTGGACGGCGTGATCGACTTCCTGCCTGCGCCAACCGATATTCCTGCAATCAAGGGTATCGACGCGAAGACCGAAGAGCCGATCGAGCGTCATGCTGACGACAACGAGCCGCTTTCGATGCTGGCATTCAAGATCGCCAACGACCCGCATATGGGCACGTTGACCTTCTGCCGCATCTATTCGGGTCACCTCGAAGCCGGCATCCAGCTGGAAAACACTGTGAAGGGCAAGCGCGAGCGCGTCGGTCGCATGTTCCAGATGCACTCGAACAGCCGCGAACAGATCACGGAAGCCTTTGCGGGCGATATCGTGGCTATCGTTGGTCTCAAGGACACCACCACTGGTGACACCCTTGCTCCGACCAACTCGCAGGTTATCCTCGAGCGCATGATCTTCCCTGATCCGGTTATCGACATCTCCGTCGAGCCGAAGTCCAAGGCTGACCAGGAAAAGATGGGCCTCGCCCTCAACCGCCTGGCTGCTGAAGATCCGTCTTTCCGCGTCAAGACTGACGAAGAATCGGGTCAGACGATCATCTCGGGCATGGGCGAATTGCACCTCGACATTCTCGTCGACCGCATGAAGCGCGAGTTCAAGGTGGAGGCCAATATCGGTCAGCCGCAGGTGGCTTACCGTGAGACCATCACGCGCAAGACCGAAAAAGACTACACCCACAAGAAGCAGTCCGGCGGTTCGGGTCAGTTCGCCCGCATCAAGATCGTCGTGGAGCCGGGTGAAGTCGGCAAGGGCCTTGAGTTCGTCAACGCCATCGTCGGCGGCGCTGTTCCTCGTGAATATGTTCCGGGCGTCAGCAAGGGTATCGAATCGGTCATGGGCGCAGGCCCGCTGATCGGCTTCCCGGTCGTTGACGTTAAGGTGACCCTCATCGATGGTGCCTACCACGATGTGGACTCCTCTGTGCTCGCCTTCGAAATCGCTGGTCGTGCAGGCTTCCGTGAAGCCCTTCGTGAAGCTGGTCCGAAAATTCTCGAACCGATCATGAAGGTTGAAGTTGTCACGCCAGACGATTACATGGGCGACGTCATCGGCGACCTCAACTCGCGTCGTGGACAGATCCAGGGCACTGAAAGCCGTGGTGTGGTCCAGGTCGTGAATGCGTTTGTGCCGCTTGCAAACATGTTCGGTTACGTCAACTCGCTGCGCTCGATGAGCCAGGGTCGTGCTCAGTACACGATGACGTTCGACCACTACGAACAGGTTCCGCAGGCTGTCGCCGACGAAGTCCAGGCCAAGTACGCCTAACAACAGCGCAAGCTATTAACTCAACTGAAAGTCGGCGATTGCGCTGACGTTTTTGGAGAAAAAAGATGGGTAAGGAAAAGTTTTCCCGCTCCAAGCCGCACTGCAACATTGGCACCATTGGTCACGTTGACCATGGCAAGACCTCGTTGACTGCAGCGATCACCAAGATTCTGGCCGAAACCGGCGGCGCAGCGTTCAAGGACTATGCGTCGATCGACAGCGCGCCCGAAGAAAAGGCTCGCGGCATCACCATCAACACCTCGCACGTCGAGTACGAGACGGCTAACCGTCACTACGCTCACGTCGATTGCCCGGGCCACGCCGACTATGTGAAGAACATGATCACCGGCGCTGCCCAGATGGACGGCGCGATCCTGGTCGTGTCCGCTGCTGACGGCCCAATGCCCCAGACCCGTGAGCACATCCTGCTCGCTCGTCAGGTTGGCGTGCCGGCTCTGGTCGTGTTCCTGAACAAGTGCGACATGGTCGACGATCCGGAACTGCTCGAACTCGTCGAGATGGAAGTGCGCGAGCTTCTTTCGTCCTACGAATTCCCCGGCGACGACATCCCGGTCATCAAGGGTTCGGCTCTGGCCGCCCTCGAAGACAGCAACAAGGAACTCGGTCACGACGCCGTTCTGAAGCTGATGGAAGCCGTTGACGCTTACATCCCGCAGCCAGAGCGCCCCGTCGACCTGCCGTTCCTGCTGCCGATCGAAGACGTGTTCTCGATCTCGGGTCGTGGTACCGTGGTGACCGGTCGCGTTGAACGCGGCATCGTCAAGGTTGGTGAAGAAGTCGAAATCGTCGGCATCAAGGCAACCCAGAAGACCACCGTTACCGGCGTCGAAATGTTCCGCAAGCTGCTCGACTCCGGGCAGGCTGGCGACAACGTTGGTGCCCTGATCCGTGGTATCGACCGCACTCAGGTTGAGCGCGGCCAGGTTCTCTGCAAGCCCGGCTCCGTGACCCCGCACACCGACTTCACTGCTGAGGTGTACATCCTCACCAAGGAAGAAGGCGGCCGTCATACTCCGTTCTTCGGCAACTACCGTCCCCAGTTCTACTTCCGTACCACGGACGTGACCGGTATCGTGACGCTGCCAGAAGGCACCGAGATGGTGATGCCGGGCGACAACCTGAACATCAACGTTCAGCTGATCGTGCCGATCGCCATGGAAGAGAAGCTCCGCTTCGCTATCCGTGAAGGTGGTCGTACCGTTGGTTCGGGCGTCGTTGCCACGATCCTGAAGTAAGTCTATTGAGACATTCGCGGCGCGCGATTCAGCGCGCCGCGTTCTTTTTCCGTCAGGATTTGAGAAGATGAACGGTCAGAATATCCGCATCCGCCTCAAGGCGTTTGACCACCGCGTGCTCGATACGTCGACCCGCGAGATCGTCAACACTGCAAAGCGCACGGGTGCCCAGGTTCGCGGTCCGATTCCGCTGCCGACCCACATCGACAAGTTCACCGTGAACCGCTCGCCGCATATCGACAAGAAGGCGCGTGAGCAGTTTGAGATCCGGACCCACAAGCGTCTGCTTGACATTGTGGACCCGACCCCTCAGACGGTCGATGCACTGATGAAGCTTGACCTCGCCGCCGGCGTCGACGTCGAAATCAAGCTCTAAAAACAAAAGCTTCCGCGCCTGCCGCAAAAGGGGTCCTCTGAAACCATGACCCGGCAGAGCGCCAAATGAAAAGGTAAAACCGATGCGTTCTGGATTGATCGCACAGAAGCTGGGGATGACCCGCATCTTCGCAGAGGACGGCTCGCACGTCCCCGTGACGGTGCTCAGCCTGCAGAACTGTCAGGTTGTTGGTCAGCGTACCGTCGAGAAGGACGGCTATGTTGCGCTGCAGCTTGGCGCAGGCCAGGCTAAGGCAAAGAACATCTCCAAGGCCGAGCGTGGGCAGTATGCCGTCGCCAAGGTCGAGCCCAAGCGTCACGTGGTAGAGTTCCGCGTGGATGCCGACAGCCTCATCGAGGTTGGCGCTACGTTCAAGGCCGACCATTTTGCAGAAGGCCAGCTGGTCGACGTGACCGGAACCTCCATCGGTAAGGGTTTTGCCGGCGGTATGAAGCGCTGGAACTTTGGTGGTCTGCGCGCCTCGCACGGTGTGTCCGTGTCGCACCGCTCGATCGGTTCGACCGGTCAGCGCCAGGATCCAGGCCGTACCTTCAAGAACAAGAAGATGCCGGGCCATATGGGTGATCGTCGTATCACCACGCAGAACGTCAAGGTCGTCAAGACCGACGTGGAGCGTGGTCTTATCATGATCCAGGGTTCGGTTCCCGGCTCCAAGGGTGCCTGGATCATGATCAAGGACGCCGTCAAGAAGCCGGCTCCCGCGAACGCAGCCTTCCCCGGCTCGTTCGAGGCCGCTGCTGCGGGAGAAGCGAAGTAAATGGAACTCAAGGTAACCACACTCGACGGTAAGTCCGCCGGTACGGTCGATCTCAAGGACGAGGTCTTCGGTCTCGAAGTTCGTGCTGACATCCTGCACCGCATGGTTCGCTACCAGCAGCTCAAGGCTATGGCTGGCACGCATGACGTGAAGAACCGTTCTGAAGGCGCTGCTACGGGCAAGAAGTTCGTGAAGCAGAAGGGTTCGGGCGGCGCTCGCCATGGCGATCGCAAGGCTCCCCAGTTCCGTGGCGGTGGCCGTGCATTCGGTCCGACCCCGCGTAGCCACGCTATCGACCTTCCCAAGAAGGTTCGCGTTCTGGCGCTGAAGCATGCCCTGTCGTCCAAGGCCAAGGCTGGCTCGCTGATCGTTATCGACAGCGTTGCCCAGAAGGAAGCCAAGACTGCAGCTCTGCGCACGACCTTCGGCAAGCTGGAATGGGCAAACGCCCTGATCATCGATGGCGCGAATGTCGATCAGAACTTTGCTCTGGCCGCTCGCAACATCCCGAATATCGACGTGCTGCCGGTGCAGGGGATCAACGTTGTGTCGATCCTGAAGCGTGACAAGCTCGTCCTCACCAAGGCAGCGCTTGAGGCGCTCGAAGCGAGGTTCGCATGAACAAGCTTGCCGCTTACGACATTATTCGTAACCCCGTCGTGACGGAAAAGTCGACCATGGCTTCTGAAGCCAATCAGGTCGTCTTCGATGTCGCCATCGACGCCAACAAGACCGATATCAAGGCCGCCGTCGAGCAGCTCTTTTCGGTCAAGGTCAAGGCAGTGAACACCCTGGTCCGCAAGGGCAAGGTGAAGCGCTTCCGCGGTCGCGTTGGCACTCGCAATGACGTCAAGAAGGCTATCGTAACCCTGGTCGATGGTCAGTCGATCGACATTTCGACCGGCCTCTAAGGGACGAGAGACAGACAAATGGCTCTAAAGACTTACAATCCCACCTCCGAAGGCCGTCGTACCCTGATCACGACCGACCGTTCGGAACTGTGGAAGGGCAAGCCGGTCAAGACTTTGACCGAAGGCCTGAGCAAGACCGGTGGTCGTAACAATCACGGCCGTATCACCGCGTTCCATCGCGGTGGTGGTCACAAGCGCAGCTACCGCCTGATCGATTTCAAGCGGGTGAAGTTCGACGCAGTCGGGACCGTAGAACGTCTCGAATACGATCCGAACCGCACCGCATGGATCGCGCTGATCAAGTACGAAGACGGCGATCTGGCTTACATCATTGCTCCGCAGCGTCTGACTGCCGGCGACAAGGTCATCTCTTCGATGAACGGCGCCGACGTGAAGCCGGGCAACGCAATGCCGCTGGAACGCATGCCGGTTGGCACCATCGTGCACAACATCGAACTGAAGCCCCGCAAGGGCGGCCAGGTCGCCCGTTCGGCTGGTGCCTATGCCCAGTATGTCGGTCGTGACTCGGGTTGGGCGATCCTTCGCCTCAATTCCGGCGAACAGCGTCGTGTGCATGGCACTTGCCTTGCAACCGTTGGTGCTGTGTCCAACCAGGACCATGCCAACACCTCGCTCGGCAAGGCCGGTCGTAACCGCTGGCTGGGCCGCAAGCCCGTCAACCGCGGCGTGACCATGAACCCGGTCGATCACCCGCATGGTGGTGGTGAAGGCCGTACCTCCGGTGGCCGTCATCCGGTTACGCCGTGGGGCAAGCCGACCAAGGGCAAGCGTACGCGCAGCAACAAGGCTACGGACCAGTTTATCGTTCGCAGCCGTCACGTGAAGAAGGGCAGGTAAGACATGACCCGTTCGATTTGGAAGGGGCCGTTCGTCGACGGCTATCTGCTCAAGAAGGCCGAGAAGGCCCAGACCTCTGGCCGCAATGATGTGGTCAAGATCTGGTCGCGTCGCTCGACCATCCTGCCGCAGTTTGTCGGCATCACGTTCGGCGTGCACAACGGCCAGAAGCATGTTCCGGTGAACGTCACCGAAGACATGATCGGTCACAAGTTTGGCGAGTTCGCCCCAACCCGTACCTATTACGGGCATGCGGCCGACAAGAAGGCCAAGAGGAAGTAAGATGAGCAAGCCTAAGACTGAGCGCGCTCTCAAGGATAACGAGGCTAAGGCTGTGCTGCGCATGCTGCGCATCAGCCCTCAGAAGCTGAACCTCGTCGCGCAGTTGATCCGTGGCAAGAAGGTCGAGAGGGCTCTTGCCGATCTCGAATTCAGCCACAAGCGCATCTCTGGCCAGGTCAAGAAGGTGCTGGAAAGCGCCATCGCCAATGCCGAGAACAATCATGGCCTGGACACCGACGCCCTCGTCGTTGCCGAAGCTTTCGTTGGCAATTCGCTGGTCATGAAGCGTTTCATGGCTCGCGGCCGTGGCAAGTCGGCACGTGTTGAGAAGCCATTCTCGCACCTGACGATCATCGTTCGGCAAGTTGAGGAGGCCGCATAATGGGTCAGAAGATCAATCCGATTGGCTTCCGCCTCGGCATCAACCGTACCTGGGACAGCCGCTGGTTCGCCAACAAGGGTGAATATGGCACGCTCCTGCAGGAAGACCTGAAGATCCGTACGGCTCTGATGGAAGACCTCAAGGCTGCTGCGGTTTCCAAGATCGTCATCGAGCGTCCGCACCGCAAGTGCCGCGTGTCGATCCACACTGCCCGCCCGGGCATCGTGATCGGCAAGAAGGGCGCTGACATCGACAAGATCCGCGCCAAGGTGAAGAAGTTCACCGATAGCGAAGTGCACATCAACATCGTTGAAGTGCGCAAGCCGGAAACCGACGCAACGCTGGTTGCCCAGGGCATCGCCCAGCAGCTGGAACGCCGTGTGGCATTCCGTCGCGCCATGAAGCGTGCCGTTCAGACTGCAATCCGCATGGGCGCCGGTGGTATCCGCGTCAATGTTGGTGGTCGTCTCGGTGGTGCCGATATCGCTCGTACCGAATGGTACCGCGAAGGCCGCGTCCCGCTGCACACCCTGCGCGCTGATATCGACTACGGTACTGCTGAAGCCGAAACCACTTACGGCATCATCGGTATCAAGGTCTGGATCTTCAAGGGCGAAGTCCTTGAGCATGATCCGTCGGCTCATGAACGCCGTGCTACCGAAGGTAGCGAAGGCGGTCAGCGTAGCGAACGCGAACCGCGCCGTGAGCGTGGTGACCGCGACCGCGAACGCGCATAAGAAGGTCAGTGAAACATGCTGCAACCTAAGAGAACTAAGTTTCGCAAGGCCCATAAGGGCCGCATCCATGGCCTGGCCAAGGGTGGTACTGATCTGGCATTCGGCCAGTACGCATTGAAGGCCACCGAGCCAGAGCGCGTTACTGCCCGTCAGATCGAAGCTGCCCGTCGCGCGATCACTCGTGAGATGAAGCGTCAGGGCCGCGTGTGGATCCGGATTTTCCCGGATCTGCCGGTTTCCAAGAAGCCTACCGAAGTCCGTATGGGTAAGGGTAAGGGTTCGGTGGAATTCTGGGCCGCACGCGTTAAGCCGGGTCGTATCGTTTTTGAGATTGACGGCGTACCCGAAGACGTTGCAAAGGAGGCGCTTCGCCTCGGTGCGATGAAGCTGCCGATCACCACGCGTATCGTTACGCGTATTGCTGACTAAGGAACACGAGCATGAAAGCCAGTGATGTGCGGGCCAAGACCGCAGACGAACTGAAAGATCAGCTCGTCGACCTGAAGAAAGAACAGTTCAACCTGCGTTTCCAGCGTGCTACCCAGCAGTTGGAAAAGCCGGCCCGGGTCAAGGAAGTCCGCCGCGATATCGCGCGGATCAAGACGATCCTGACCCAGAAGAACGCAGCTAAGTAAGGAATAGGTCCATGCCAAAGCGCGTTTTGCAGGGGACTGTCGTCTCCGACGCCAACGACAAGACCATCGTGGTTCGTGTCGAGCGCCGTTTTACTCACCCGCTTCTCAAGAAGACCGTGCGTCGTTCTAAGAAGTACCACGCCCACGATGAAAACAACGTGGCCAAGGTCGGTCAGACCGTGTGGATCGAGGAAACAGCGCCGATCAGCAAGAACAAGCGCTGGGCGCTTGTTCCGTCCGCGTAAGAGAAACAATTCAGGTCGGCGCGCCGGGTGACGGTGCTGCCGATAAATTAGAAGGCATCCAGTCATGATCCAGATGCAGTCCAACCTCGACGTCGCCGATAATTCCGGCGCCAAGCGAGTCATGTGCATCAAGGTGCTGGGCGGTTCGCATCGCAAATACGCCTCGGTCGGCGACATTATTGTCGTTTCGGTCAAGGACGCTATTCCGCGCGGCCGCGTTAAGAAGGGCCAGGTTATGAAGGCTGTGGTGGTTCGCACCGCAACTGACATCCGTCGCCCCGATGGCACCGTCATCCGTTTCGACAAGAACGCCGCCGTTCTTCTGAACAATCAGAAAGAACCAATCGGCACCCGTATCTTCGGACCAGTTCCGCGCGAGCTTCGCGCCAAGAACCACATGAAGATCATTTCGCTCGCTCCTGAGGTGCTGTAATGGCCGCCAAGATTAAGAAGGGCGACAAAGTGGTCGTCCTCGCCGGCAAGGACAAGGGCAAGACCGGTCAGGTCCTGTCTGTCATTCCGACCGAAACCAAGGCGCTGGTCCAGGGTATCAACCTTGTCCGTCGTCACCAGAAGCAGACTGCCTCGCAGGATTCCGGCATCTTCACCAAGGAAGCGCCAATTCACCTGTCGAACCTGGCCGTCGCCGATGCGAAGGGCAAGCCCACCCGCGTCGGTTTCCAGATCAAGGACGGCGTGAAGACCCGCGTCGCCAAGACCACCGGAGATCAGATCGATGGCTGAGACCGCTTACGTTCCGCGTCTCCGGACCGAATACGACAACACGATCAAGGCTGCACTGCGTGAGCAGTTCAACTACAAGAACGTCATGGAGCTTCCGCGCCTTGACAAGATCGTGCTGAACATGGGCGTTGGCGAAGCCGTCAACGACACCAAGAAGGTAAAGTCGGCTGCCGATCAGCTGGAATTGATTGCTGGTCAGAAGCCGGTCATCACCCATGCTCGTAAGTCGATTGCTGGTTTCAAGGTTCGTGAACACATGCCGCTCGGCGTGAAGGTCACGCTCCGCAAGACCCGCATGTATGAGTTTCTGGACCGCCTGGTGACAATTGCACTGCCGCGTGTCCGTGACTTCCGTGGCCTGAACCCGAACGCTTTTGACGGCAATGGCAATTATGCTTTTGGCCTCAAGGAACACATCGTTTTTCCCGAAATCAACTATGATCAGATCGATCAGGTTTGGGGCATGGACATCGTGATTGCCACGACGGCCAAGAATGATGATGAGGCGCGCGCGCTTCTCAAGGCTTTCAACTTCCCATTCCGCCAGTAAGCGGGCAGGGAAGGGATAAAGGATCAGGACATGGCAAAGACCAGCTCCATCGAAAAGAACAAGAAGCGCGCTGCTTTGACCAAGCAGTATGCTGACAAGCGTGCTGCCCTCAAGGCAACCGTCAAGAACCAGGACGCTCCGATTGAAGAGCGTTTCAAGGCCAGCCTCAAGCTGGCTGAACTGCCGCGCAACTCGGCAAAGGTCCGCATTCGCAACCGTTGCGAAGTGTCGGGTCGCCCGCGTGGTTACTATCGCAAGCTCAAGATGAGCCGTATCGCCCTGCGTCAGCTGGGCAACCTGGGTCAGATCCCGGGTCTGGTGAAGTCGAGCTGGTAAGGAGAACATCACATGAGCTTTTCCGATCCTATCGGCGATATGTTGACCCGCATCCGCAACGCCCAGCAGCGTCGCAAGTCTTCCGTTTCGACTCCGGCATCGACCCTTCGCGGTCGTGTGCTGGACGTTCTCCAGTCCGAGGGTTTCATCCGCGGCTATTCGGAGACCAAGTTTGAAAACGGTGCGGCCGAATACGAAATCGAACTCAAGTATTCGGACGATCAGGGCGTTATCCGCACGATCGAGCGCGTTTCGCGTCCCGGCCGTCGCGTTTATGCGTCGGTTAAGAATATTCCACAGGTTGCCAATGGCCTTGGTGTTTCGATCCTCTCCACCCCCAAGGGTGTGATGGCCGATCACGAAGCCAAAGCTGCCAATGTGGGTGGCGAGGTACTCTGCCGCGTCTTCTAAGGAAGGCGTGGCAAGACGATTACTCAAGGAAGCATTATGTCACGTACTGGCAAGAAACCGGTGGCCCCGGTAAACGGCGTTACGGTCACGATCAATGGTCGTGTCGTGTCCGCCAAGGGCCCGAAGGGCGAACTGAGCCTCACGCTCATGGATATCGTCAATGTCGAGCAGGGTGATGACGGTCTGTCCGTTACCCCGGCAAACGATTCCCGTGAGGCACGCGCTGCCTGGGGCACGACCCGCGCGCTGATCCAGAACCTGGTCACCGGTGTGAGCGCTGGCTTCGAAAAGAAGCTCGCCATTCAGGGCGTTGGTTACCGCGCCGCGATGCAGGGCAAGGACGTCAAGCTCTCGCTCGGTTTCAGCCATGAAGTGGTCTATAAGGCTCCTGAAGGTATCACCCTTGCCGTTCCGGCCCCGACGGAAATCGTCGTCACCGGTATCGACAAGCAGGCAGTTGGCCAGGTTGCGGCTGAGATCCGCGGCTGGCGTCCCCCTGAGCCCTATAAGGGCAAGGGTGTGCGTTACGCCGGTGAGCAGGTCTTCCGCAAAGAAGGCAAGAAGAAGTAAGGAGCGCCGGAAATGGCAATTTCTGCAAAAGGTGCGGATCGTCGCAAGGCCCGTGTCCGCAAGGCGCTCAAGGCTCGTGCCTTCGGTCGTCCCCGTCTGTCGGTTTTCCGTTCGGACAAGAATATCTACGCCCAGATCATCGACGACACGACTGGCCGCACGCTGGCCGCTGCCTCGACCCTGGAAAAGGACATCAAGTCCTCCGTCAAGAATGGCGCGACTTCGGAAGCCGCTGCCACGATTGGCAAGCTGATCGCCGAGCGCGGTGTGAAGGCTGGGGTTGGCGAGGTCGTTTTCGATCGTGGCGCTTACATCTATCACGGCCGTGTTAAGGCCCTTGCAGACGCTGCCCGTGAGGGCGGTCTGCAGTTCTAACCCGGCGAGGAACAGATAAAATGAGCAGAGACGTACAAGAACGCGAAAGCGAGTTCGTCGATCGCCTGGTCCACATCAATCGTGTGGCCAAGGTTGTGAAGGGCGGCCGTCGCTTTGGTTTCGCGGCGCTCGTCGTCGTTGGTGACCAGAAGGGTCGCGTCGGGTTCGGTCACGGTAAGGCCCGTGAAGTTCCAGAGGCAATCCGCAAGGCTACTGAACAGGCAAAGCGGCAGATGATCCGCGTTCCGCTGCGCGACGCCCGCACGCTGCACCATGACGTTACCGGCCGCCACGGCGCTGGCAAGGTCATCCTGCGTGCTGCCGTCCCGGGTACCGGTATCATTGCCGGTGGTCCAATGCGCGCCGTGTTCGAAACGCTTGGCATCAACGATATCGTTGCCAAGTCGCAGGGCACTGCAAATCCTTACAACATGGTTCGCGCCACGTTCGATGCGCTCAAGCGCGTTGATAGCCCCCGTTCGGTGGCTTCCCGTCGCGGCCTCAAGGTTTCCGAACTGCAAGCTCGCCGTGGCGAGACTGCTGTCGAAGCCTGATAGCGGGCACGGAGAAGTACAATGGCAAAAGACAAGACCATCGTCGTACAGCAGGTTGGTTCGCCGATCCGCCGTGAGAAGAGCCAGCGCGCGACCCTGATCGGGCTCGGGCTCAACAAGATGAACAAGCAGCGTGAGCTGGTTGATACGCCCGAGGTTCGCGGCATGATCAACAAGATCCCGCACCTCGTCCGCGTCGTCGGCGAGTAAGGGAGTTACGAAACATGACTCGTTTGAATGATCTTCGTGACAATCCCGGCGCCAACAAGACCAAGGTCCGTATCGGTCGTGGTATCGGCTCGGGTGTCGGCAAGACCGGTGGTCGCGGCGGCAAGGGCCAGACGGCTCGCGCTGGTGTAGCGATCAACGGCTTTGAAGGCGGCCAGATGCCCCTTCACATGCGTATGCCGAAGCGTGGCTTCAATGCCTGGAACCCGAGCGACTTCAACGAAGTTCGCATCGACCGTATCCAAGCCTATATCGACAGCGGCAAGCTGGATGCCAAGGGCGTTATCGACGCTGCTGCTCTTATTGCAGCGCGCGTCATCCGTCGTCCCAAGGACGGCGTGCGCCTGATCGGCTCTGAAGGTTTCTCGGCCAAGAAGGTTACCTTCAAGGTTGATTATGCCACCAAGGGCGCTGCTGCTGCTATCGAAGCTGCTGGCGGCAAGATTGATCTGATTCCGGTCAAAGAGACCTGGAAGAAGGCTCCATACGCCAAGTAATTGACTTGGTAGGGCGTACCCGGTCGACAGATCGGGTGCGCTTTATTTTTGGTTTGTTGCGTCTGGCCGGCACATATCCCATATATGCGTCTCCAGCGCTCCGAGCGCACCTGGCATTCAAGCCGTAGGAGCGGTATATGGCGTCCGCAGCCGAACAGCTGGCACGTAATCTTAGTTTCTCGACCTTCTCCAAGGCGAAAGCCCTGCAGCAGCGCATCTGGTTCACACTAGGCGCGCTGCTTGTTTATCGTTTGGGCACCTATATTCCGCTTCCGGGGATTGATCCCGATGCGTTCCGCGCGACTTTCGAGCAGTCGCAGCAGGGCATTATCGGCATGTTCAACATGTTCGCTGGCGGTGCCGTCGAGCGTATGGCGATCTTTGCCCTGAACCTCATTCCCTACATTACCGCATCCATCGTGGTGCAGGTGGTGTCGACGGCGTCGCCGCGTCTTGAGGCTCTCAAGAAGGAAGGCGAATCCGGCCGTCGCAAGATGAACCAGTACACCCGCTATCTGGCGGTGCTGTTCTGCGCCGTACAGGCCTATGGCATTGCCGTTGGTCTCGAAGGCAGCCAGGGCGTTGTGCTGAATCCGGGCTGGTTCTTCCGCATCTCGACCGTGATTACGCTGGTCGGCGGTACCATGTTCCTGATGTGGCTGGGTGAGCAGATCACGGCCCGTGGCGTGGGTAACGGCATTTCGCTGATTATCTTTGCCGGTATCGTGGCGAACCTGCCTGCGACTGTCGCTCAGACCCTTGAGCTGGCGCGTACGGGCGCTATTCCGGGCTTTGCCGGGCTTGGCATGCTGGTTCTGGCTCTGGTGGTGATCGCCGTTATCGTGTTCTTTGAACGCGCGCAGCGCCGCTTGCTGATCCAGTATCCGAAGCGTCAGGTGGGCAACAAGATGTTCCAGGGCGACACCTCGCACCTGCCATTGAAGCTCAACACGGCTGGCGTTATCCCGGTCATCTTCGGCTCCTCGCTGCTGCTGCTGCCTGCGACGATTGCGTCGTTTGCTGCGCAGGGTGATGCTCCGGCGTGGCTGACGACGGTGACGGCGCTTCTGGGCCGTGGGCAACCGCTTTATCTGGCGCTGTTTGCCTTCTTCATCGTGTTCTTCGCCTTTTTCTACACGGCGATCGTCTTCAATCCGACGGAGACGGCGGACAATCTCAAGCGCTCCGGCGGCTTCATTCCGGGTATCCGCCCGGGTGAGCGTACCGCCCAGCACATCGATTATGTGCTGACGCGTATTACGGTTGCCGGTGCGCTCTATCTGATGGTCGTGGCGCTGATCCCCGAGGTCATGTTCAGCCAGTTGGCGGTCAGCCAGTTTATCGGTGGCACCTCGCTGCTGATTATGGTGACGGTGACGCTTGATACGATCACGCAGATCCAGAGCCATCTGGTCGCCCAGCAATATGAAGGGCTTCTGAAGAAGTCACGTCTTGGAGGAGGCAAGCGTCGATGAGGTTGATCCTGTTGGGCCCGCCAGGCGCGGGGAAGGGGACGCAGGCAAAGATTTTGGTGGATGCCTATGGCATTCCCCAGCTCTCAACGGGTGATATTCTTCGCTCAGCCATCGCGGCCAAGACCGCGCTGGGGCTGGAGGCCAAGGCCGTGGTTGATCGCGGCGATCTGGTTTCCGACACGATCGTAAACGGCATCGTTTCTGAACGGCTCGATGCTGACGATTGCAAGCCTGGATTTATCCTCGATGGCTTTCCGCGCACCATCGCGCAGGCCGAGGCGCTTGACCGGATGCTGGCTGACAAGGGCATTGCGCTTGATGCTGTCATCGAGATCAAGGCCGAGGCGGACGAGCTGGTAAAGCGTGTTATCAATCGCGCCAAGGAATCAGGCGGTGCTCGCGCCGACGACAATGAGGAAGTGCTGCGCAAGCGCCTCGGCGTCTATTCGGAGCAGACTGCTCCGCTGGTTGCCTATTACACCGAGCGCGGCCAGTTGAAGGCCGTGGACGGTATGGCACCGGTCGATGATGTTACTGCCGCGATCAAATCCGCGCTCGGCAGATGATTTTGAGGTCGGGCAGGGGCTGTTGACTCTGACCGGTCTTATCCTTAAAGAACCGCACCAGTCTCATGGATCATTGGGCTGGATTCGGTTTTCCCAGAGTTGGGGGTCGAATTCCGGTCCCTTGTTGTTTAAAGGCACCCGCCGTGATGGCGCGTGTTGAATGAAGGAGAGCAGACGTGGCTCGTATTGCTGGCGTCAATATCCCGACGAATAAGCGCGTAGTGATCGCGCTGCAGTATATTCACGGGATCGGCGAAAAGTTCGCCAAGGATATTACTGAAACGGTTGGCATTCCTGCCGAGCGCCGCGTGAACGAGCTGACCGACGCTGAAGTCATTCAGATTCGTGAAGCCATTGACCGCGATTATATCGTGGAAGGCGATCTTCGTCGTAACGTTGCGATGAATATCAAGCGCCTGATGGACCTCGGTAACTACCGTGGTCTGCGTCACCGTCGTGGCCTTCCGGTCCGCGGTCAGCGCACCCACACCAATGCTCGTACCCGCAAGGGTCCGGCAAAGCCAATCGCTGGCAAGAAGAAGTAATTCTGTTCCCGCCTTGGCGGGGCAGTTGCATGCATTGGGCCGAAAAGTGCGACGCGGTTTTCGGGTCATCCCAATGCGAATGAAATGTTTGAAGCGCTCGCGCTTCAAGGAACTGGATTTGGCGGGGCAGGGCTTTTTGGTGGCTCGACAGAGTTGCTGAAAAGGCTTGAACCGCTAAATCCGTGGTGGAGCTGCTGGTATTACGGCAGCGCCGATATCCTAGAGGATAAGAATGGCTAAGGCTGAAGTCGCACGCGTTCGTCGTAAAGAGCGCAAGAATATCACGTCCGGCGTCGCACATGTGAACGCCTCCTTCAACAACACCATGATCACCATCGCCGACATGCAGGGCAACACGATTTCGTGGTCCTCGTCAGGCGTCATGGGCTTCAAGGGTTCGCGCAAGTCGACCCCTTATGCTGCCCAGGTTGCTGCTGAAGATGCGGCGAAGAAGGCTCAGGAACACGGCATGAAGACCCTTGAGGTCGAAGTTCGTGGTCCTGGTTCAGGTCGTGAATCGGCCCTGCGCGCCCTTCAGGCTGCCGGTTTCAACGTCACCTCGATCCGCGACGTGACCTCGATTCCGCACAATGGCTGCCGTCCGCGCAAGCGGCGCCGCGTCTAACAAGACCATTAATATGCTCCCGGCCGATTGGATGGGTCGGGAGTCCTATTGTGTTTGCGGCGGTGCGGCCTTCGATGGCCGCGATTTTGAAAGGACAATACCGTGACGATCCAGAGGAACTGGCAGGAACTGATCAAGCCGACCAAACTGGACATTGTTTCGGGCAGCGACAACGCGCGCGTGGCCTCGGTTGTTGCCGAGCCGCTTGAGCGCGGATACGGTCTTACCCTGGGCAATGCCCTTCGTCGCGTGCTGCTGTCGTCGCTTCAGGGCGCGGCAGTAACCGCAATTCAGATCGACGGCATTCTGCATGAATTCTCCTCGCTTCCGGGCGTGCGTGAAGACATCACCGACCTGGTGCTGAACGTCAAGGAAATCGCCCTGAAGATGGGTGGCGAAGGCCCGAAGCGCCTGACCCTGTCCCGTCAGGGCCCGGGCTCCGTGACGGCTGGCGACATCAAGGTTTCCGGCGATATCGAAGTGCTCAATCCCGATCTGGTCATCTGCCATCTCGATGATGGCGCCGAGATCAATATCGAGTTCACCGTCAATACCGGCAAGGGTTATGTCCCTGCCGACAAGAACCGTCCTGAAGACGCTCCGATCGGTTATATTCCGGTTGATGCGCTGTTCTCGCCGGTTCGTCGTGTGAGCTACAAGGTCGATGCGACCCGTGCCGGGGAAAGCCTCGACAAGGACAAGCTAACCCTGTCGGTCGAGACCAATGGCGCGCTGTCGCCCGAAGATGCAGTGGCATTTGCCGCGCGCATTCTTCAGGATCAGCTGTCGGTCTTCGTCAACTTTGAAGAGCCCACCAAGGAAAAGGCGCAGGATTCGGTTCCCGAACTCGCGTTCAACCCGGCGCTGCTCAAGAAGGTCGACGAGCTCGAACTGTCCGTTCGTTCGGCCAACTGCCTCAAGAACGACAACATCGTCTATATCGGCGACCTTATCCAGAAGACGGAAGCCGAGATGCTGCGGACCCCGAACTTTGGCCGCAAGTCGCTTAATGAAATCAAGGAAGTCCTGGCACAGATGGGGCTTCATCTCGGGATGGACGTCAACAATTGGCCGCCCGAGAATATCGATGACCTCGCCAAGCGCTACGAAGATCATTATTGATCCGGCGCTGACCAGACTTTTAGGAGATAACCATGCGCCACGCTAATCGAGGCCGCAAGTTCAGCCGGACCGCATCGCACCGCAAGGCGATGTTTGCAAACATGTCCGCCGCGCTGATCAAGCACGAACAGATTGTTACCACGCTTCCCAAGGCCAAGGACCTGCGTCCGATCGTCGAGAAGCTCATCACCCTGGCAAAGCGCGGCGATCTGCATGCCCGCCGTCAGGCAATCGCGCAGATCCGCGATGAAGGCCAGGTTGCCAAACTCTTTGCCGTGCTTGGCCCGCGCTACAAGGAACGTCAGGGCGGCTATATCCGCATCCTGAAGGCCGGTTTCCGTTATGGCGATAACGCGCCGATGGCCGTTATCGAATTCGTCGACCGCGACGTCGACGCCCGTGGCCAGGATTCTGGTCCGGTGCAGTATGACGACGAAGCTGAAGCTGCATAAGCCTCGCTTCCGGTTTGAAATTGAAACGGCCCCGGTGTTCCGGGGCCGTTTTTTTGTGCTGAGCAATTATAATTGACATTTGCAGTCATGTTTGCGAGGCGTGGCTCGCCGCACACTTACTTGGAGTCTACAGGTGGATAGTTATCGCTTAACACGTCGGGCATTCGGAGCGGGATCGCTCGCTATGTTTGGGCTGGGAATGGGCTCGGCGTTTGGCCAGGAAGGTGGTACGCACGAAGTTACCTCGGCCGTGGGAACGTTCGAAATCCCGGACAATCCCCAGCGCGTAATATGCATCGATAGTCGTATCGATCTTGAACCGGCCGTTGCGCTTGGGCTTGAGGTGATAGGGTACGGTTACGGTGAGCCGATGCCTTGGGTTCCGGCGGCGGAGGGAATGGAGCTGATCGGGGAAACGCCGTCGCTTGAGCGAATTCTGGTTCTGAATCCGGACCTGATAATATGCACTTATATTGGCGATGGTGAGAGCGAGATGTGGCCTGCCAGGGCGCTGACTCAGATTGCTCCTGTTCTTTCGATTCCGTTTGAGCGCCCCTGGAAGGAGATCCTTCTGGAATTGGGTCGGCTTACCCTCCGTGAAAGCGCCGCGGATGCGTTGCTGGCCGAATATGACGCCTTGATTGCCGACATAAAGGCGAGACACGCCGAAAAGATTGCAACCAGAAAGGTGCTGGTTGTGCAGCCGGCTGACGCGAACGTGGTTTATTTCCAGACTGCGCGTGACATGCTTCAGATTCAGGTGTTGACCGATTTGGGTGCGCCTCTGCCACCGGCAATGAAATACCCTGATCATCATATCGCTGCGGAGAGCTTCGAGAGCTATTTTGGCGATGCAGATGGATTGCTTTACGTCTTGATGCAGGACGGCGCAGAGGCGGCCACCGAATCCAATCCGCTCTGGAGCCGGTTGCCGGCGGTTGCTGCCGGCAAAGTTCTCAAGCCCATTGGCAATACCAATTTTGGCGGTGTGTACACGGCTATTCATACAGCCAAACTGTTTGACGAGCTCTACGACATGCTTGACTAGGTTTACGGCACGCGTGGGCCCGCAACCCGTGGCGGAGTGCGGGCCCGCCATGCAGCCGGAAAACTTATCCCCGCCCCCGAAACCGTCCATTATCTTCCCCCCATCCCCGCCAGTTACGCGGCCCCGACGCAGGGTCGGGCGGGGAGGAAGGGAAGAGGGGCGCCTCTTTACGCGGGTAGAAGCTCGGCAGCCGGACCTGCAATACTGGTACCGCCTGAATCCGGACCCGTGGAAAATCCGTCTCCGTGACGAACGGCCATTGAGCCTGTTTTGAACGTTCGCTTTTCGGC
>PJTQ01000116.1_pt1 | contig 125987 bp, 116 predicted proteins | sample 1512231 | NCBI WGS metagenome assembly PJTQ01 (sample SAMN08177688, study PRJNA422409) | Soil metagenome, whole genome shotgun sequencing project. | isolation source: Soil (3) enriched on wood chips | place: USA: Madison | collected 2015-01-15 | reverse complement strand
GAGTCGCGCGGCTGCTGGATTGCCGGCTTTTCCTTTGGCGCCTGGATCGGCATGCAGCTCTTGATGCGCCGCCCGGAAGTGGAAGGCTTCATTTCCGTATCGCCGCCGGAAAATCTCTATGACTTCTCATTCCTCGCCCCCTGCCCGTCTTCGGGCCTGATCATCCATGGCGACAAGGACCGCGTGGCCCCGCCGACGTCTGTGCAGAAGCTGGTCGACAAGCTCAAGACGCAGAAGGGCATCACCATCGAGCAGCAGATCGTGGATGGCGCCAACCATTTCTATGAAGGCAAGATCGACGAATTGACGACGCGTTGCGCCGAATATCTCGACCGTCGCCGTCAGGAGATCGCGGACGGCGGCGGGCGCTGATTTCGCAGCGCATTGAGGCGATCGTCCTCAACCACGGAAGATTGCCGCAAACCGCAATCTCCGTTCTGACTAGTGACGAGCCAATGGGCCCTGCCTCGGCGGGCGCCCGCTGGTTTGAATGGATCGCACCAAATGACCAAGTTCAAATCCGACTTTCTCCGCACGCTCGACGAGCGCGGCTATATTCACCAGATTTCGGACCCGGAAGGGCTCGACAAGCTGGCCTGTGAAGGCCAGATCACGGCTTACATCGGCTATGACCCGACAGCGGCGAGCCTGCATGTCGGCCACCTGACCCAGATCATGATGCTGCACTGGTTGCAGGCTACGGGGCATCGCCCCATCGCATTGATGGGCGGCGGCACCGGCATGATCGGTGACCCCAGCTTCAAGGATGAAGCCCGCAAGCTGCTCGGTGTCGAAGGCATCAAGAGCAATATCGAGGGCATCAAGGCCAAGTTCGCCAATTTCCTCAAGTTCGAGGATGTCGGCGGCAATGGCATCATGGCCAATAATGCCGACTGGCTGCTGGGGCTCAATTATGTCGAGTTCCTGCGCGATGTGGGGCAGCACTTCTCGGTCAACCGGATGTTGAGCTTTGACTCGGTGAAGCTGCGTATCGACCGCGAGCAGTCGCTGAGCTTTCTCGAATTCAACTACATGATCCTGCAGGCGTACGACTTCGTGGAGCTGAACAAGCGCTACGATTGCGTGTTGCAGATGGGCGGCTCGGACCAATGGGGCAATATCGTCAACGGTATCGACCTCGGCCACCGCATGCTGGGCAAGCAGTTCTATGCGCTGACCTCGCCACTGCTGACCACGGCTTCCGGCCAGAAAATGGGCAAGTCGCTGGGCGGGGCCATGTGGCTCAATGCCGATATGATGAGCGTCTACGATTTCTGGCAATACTGGCGGAACACAGAGGACGCAGACGTCGAGCGCTTCATGAAGCTGTTCACGACGCTACCGCTCGACGAGATCGCACGGGTGGCGGCAGGCGATATCAACGAGGCCAAGAAGCGGCTGGCGACGGAAGTGACGGCCATGGTGCATGGACGCGCCGAAGCCGAGGGCGCGGCGGAAACGGCGCGGGCAACGTTTGAAACCGGGGCAATCGACCTGTCGCTGCCCACGGCAGAGGTGACCCATGCCGAGTTGAATGCCGGGATCGGTGTGCTCAATGCGCTGGTGAAGGCGGGGCTCGCGGCATCGAACGGCGAAGCGCGGCGGCATGTGGCATCGGGCGCAGTGCGCATCAATGACGCGGTGATCGATGACGACAAGCTGAGCCTTGCCGAAAATGCCCTGCTGCCGGAAGGCGTGATCAAGCTCTCGGTTGGCAAGAAGCGGCATGCGCTGATCAAGCCGGTCTGATCCATCCTGTTTCATTCCTTCGTCATTGCCCGGCTTGTCCGGGCAATCCATTTCGCCGAGACACCGTATGGACCACAAGGATAAACCGGGTGGTGACGATGGGGAGGGATAGGTAGCAGGCAAGACCTGTTCAATTGCCCAGACAGGGCGCCGAGCGGCGCCCTTTTTTATTGTGCGGGTGGCAGTTCGCGGGAGCGGAATTCGAAGAGCTCGCGCAAGAAGCCGGGGGCCAGGATCGAGAGCGGATTGACGAGGAATTGCGGCTGGCTGAGTGGGCCGCGCACCGCGAAAGTCACCCCGACAAGACCCTCGCCGTCGCGCCCGCCCAGCAGCGCGCCGAAAACGGGAATCTGGCTGAAAATATTGTTGAGGCCAAACAGGGGCACATAGGTGCCGGTTAGGTCGTATTGGCTGCGATCGGTATAGATGAAGCCGCGCAGCGTGCCGCCAACAACATCGCCCGCCAGCACCGCATCGGTCACCTCCACCCGGTCGCTGCGACGGATGAAATCAAGCTGCCCCGCCTTGAAATCAAGCCGGTTGCGGGCGGCGATGGCGGCGCGGGAATCGGAGTGATTGCCGAGCACCTGAATAACGTTCTCTTCATCGACCAGCGCGAAGTCGCGCATGATGAGCTGGCCGGTTTCAAAGTCCGCAGCGCGATTGGTGGTCATCACCAGACTGCCCGAGCCTCCCGCAAGCTGGGAATAAACGCCGAGCAGCCGCAGGATGGTGCCCGCATCATTGAAGGCCATGACCAGCGAGCGGCCATTGGGGGCCGGATTGGTGGTGATGGAGACGGCATTGCCCTCGCCGAACTGGGCCGACAGCGTGGCGCGGCTAAGCTGGGTACCGCGCAGGAGCAGATCGAGATCAAGATTGAAGGCCGTGGTGGCGTAATAGCCGATGGCGCGATCCAACTCCACATCAAGCGCAATGGGGGCGCTGAACTGGGTGGATTGCAGCCCGCCACTGCCGCCTTCGAGGCTGAAGAAACGGCCCAGCACCGGCTTGAGATCAAGCTGGCGGCCTCGGATGCGAACGGAATAGCCGTTTTCCATCGGTGCGACGCTGACGCTGGCGCTATCGCCCGAGCTGAGAGCGAAGCTGTCGAAATCCGCGGAGACGAGGCCATCCCTGGCGTGGAAGTCGAGCTTGCCATTGATGCGCACATTGCCGAAGGCGAGCGCGATGTCTTCCAGGTGAGTGACATCACCATCGGGGCGCACAATCGCGTTCAGCGTGCCGGGCGTGCCGCGGGACTTGGAAATGCCCAGATCCCTGATGGTGAGCCCCGCCTGTTCCAGATCGATGGCCATGGCAATGGCATTGTCAACCATGGGCTCGGCGATGAAGCGAACCTGCCCGGAGAGGAATTGGGAGGCATCGAACCCCATCGCTGCCAGATCGGCGACAGCAATGGTTGAAGCGAGGCGGAATACCGGGTCGGTGGTCGGGGTGCCTTCAATGGAGATTTCGGCCTCCATGCCGTCGATCTCGGCGGTGCCACCAAGCTGGTAGCCGACCTGAGAAGCGGTGAAGGCCAATTGTCCATTGCCGATGCGGCGGCCCTGTATCGGCTCGCTGCTGGCAAAATCGGCGACAGCCCCGGTCGCCACATAGTCGATCTGCATGAGTCTGTCGGTGCTTTCATCGCCCAGAGCGATGGTGGCGACGAGGTCGAGATCAATATTGCCCGCCAGGCTTTCCAGCTTGATGGGCAGTTCGACGCTTGAGAGCGCATCGGGCTGCTGTTCGCGCACAAGCGAAAGCAGGGCCGGAATGGGCGCATCGAGATTGCCTGAAATCTCGACAATGCTTTCGCCGGGCACGGAATTGTCCATGATCAGAGCCGGATTGTTGACGGCAATCGTGCCCGCCTCGGTCTCGATGGCGCCGCCGCCACCCGCGACGGAAATGCTGGCGTCGTCGAGGCGGAAAATGGTGTCGCCCGCGATGACAATGGGCGGCATGGCGTCTGTCGGCTTGATCGCCACGCCCTCCCCGACGATCTCGATTTTCATACTGTCCTTGGGGATAGGCTTGACTTCCGCGCCTATGGACATGGACCCCACGGGGAAATTGAAATGCAGGCGGCCAGTCTTCACCCGGCCATCGGTGACATTGGCGACAAACCAATCGCGGCTTTCACCACCCATGATATAGGGCCAGAGCCGCTTGACGTCGTCGGCGCTGACGCCGCTGCCAGCAATGGTCATATCCAGACCAAGCCCGGCCTGAAGCAGATCGAAGCGTCCCGCAGTCTCCACCACGGCATCGCCCTTGCGCGCCACCAGCCGTTCTATACCGACCGCGCCGTAAAGCGGGGCAGACCAGCCGACGAATTCGACATGCTCGAACGGGGTTTCAGGCGCGGGCAGATCGTGGGGGCGGATGGAGACGTCGCGCGCCTTGATCGACATGCCAATCGTGGGGCCGAATTTCGGATCAAGCCCCATGGCGAAGGTGCCCGCGACGCGCGCGCTGCTCTGGCCGAGTTGAATTGCACCCTCGCTCAACTCAAACCGTCCTTCAGCGGGGTGCCAGGACACATCGAGAATGGAACTGGCGACGGGGAAATAATCGGTGCCAAGGCGCAGATCGATGCCTGTCAGATCAATCTTGAAATCGCCGCCGATGAGTTTGCCATCATCGGCCCCAAAGGTGACGTCAATGGAGAGAGCCCCCGCCCCGCGCATGGCGGCAAGACTGTCCTTGTCGTCCATAAAGGGCAGGAAGGCCGCAAAATCGAGATTGATCACATCGGCCTGCAAGCGCCGTGTGCCATCGTCATCGAGGCTGCGCTCGACTGAACCGGTGACCAGACGACCACCTATGAGTGCAGAAAAATTGCCCTCAACCCGTGTTTCGCCCGGCACAGGGCCGATATCGAGCGTGGCCTTGTCGAACTGGCGGAACAGGCCATAAACCGGGTCAGCGATTTCGATCTTCCCGTCGCGCACGCGCAAATGGGAGAAGCGGCCAAGCGTGGTCTGTTCGATCAGCTCTTCAATGGCGACCTCGCCCGATTCCAGATTATAGACCAACCAATCATTGTCCGACCGCATTGGCGGCGCATCACCCGGCTGGAACGCGATGCCGGATGGCGACATGTCGACGCCAGGAAAAGCATCTTCCCCCTCCATGATCTGCAGGACGGGCAGTTCACCCTGTTCTACCGGGGGAAACCGGAAGCTGGTGGCGCGCGGACCATACAGATCCTGAACGAGCTGGATATGGGGCGCGACAACGGCAATGGTCGTACCCGGCTGTCCGAACAATGCGCGCGCCGGAGAAAAGCCGATTTCGAGCGCTTCCATAGCAACGCGCGCGCCGGATTTGCGGTCATAATACTGAACAGGCTCGAAGCGCAGGACAGGCCAGATGCCACGCTCCAGAGCAAGCGCCAGATCGCCCATTTCCAGTTCGGCGGTTTCCGGCAGGAAAGACTGGACCAGCCCGCGAATGGCCGGGCCAGTGAATGGCAGGCGCACGGGCGTGATCAACAAGATGAGATAAAGCACGAGCAGGATGGCGCAAGGAATGCCGATTGCCCACACGCCGATCTTGGCGGCACGACGCAGCCGCGAGCGCCCACGCTGGGGCGGCGAAGACTCGGTCTGCTCTGTCGAGATCGTCTCTTCGCTCACTTGTCGCCACGCCAAGGGGCGGATTGAATCCGGCCGCAAGAATCATCCGCATGAAGCGGTCCATTGGTCGATGATACCGGCTGGAATGTGGCGCTGACACCCTCTATGCCATTCCGGTGGTCGCTTGGTGGGGAAATGCAGATGTTTTTGCGATGTGTGCGCCACTTGGACGGCTCCCGCCCAGCTTTTTCGGAGACGGCTTGCTGCACAGGCCGCGATAAGGAGAACCCAGATGACCCATCTCAAGCAAGGCGATGTGGCACCGCGTTTCACGCTGCTGCGTGACGATGGAACGTCAATCACTGAGGCCGACCTGAAAGGGCGGCCAGCAGTGCTGTTCTTCTATCCCGAAGACGATTCGGGTGGATGCGTTGATGAAAATCAGGAATTTTCAGCACTGGCCGAGGAATTTGCCAAACGCGGCGCCGTGCTGATTGGCATTTCGCCTGATGACGTCGCCACCCACCAGAAGTTTCGCGCCAAATATGGATTGGTAGTGCCGCTGGGCGCCGACCCGGAGCGCACGACCATCGAAGCCTTCGGATTGTGGCAGCTTAAAAAGCTTTATGGACGGGAATTCATGGGACTGATCCGCACCAGCTTCATTATCGCCGCCGATGGAACGATTGCCCGGATCATTCGCGCGACGCGGATTAAAGGACATGCCGCAAAGGTGCTTGCAGCGCTCGACGAGGTGATCGGCGCAGTCTGAAAAGGGGCATTTTCGGCTTTCTTAACCATCACCGATCATAATCGACTAACCATGTTCGGTGATGTGGAGTAGTCGCGTGCGTCAATCAGCCAGTTTCGGCCCCCGAGACCACAATGATGCGCGCGCGCCCAGAAAGGGCATTCACCCTGCCCTGTTCTACGCCATGTTCGCGGTGCTGCTCGCTGGCAATGCCCTGACAGTCACCGCGCTGCTGATGGCGCCGGATATTGCTCGAATGATGGGCGGGCAGAACGAGATGATCGTCGCCGCCTATGAGGACAGGCTGGCGCAGATGCGGGTGGAAATCGACCGGCTTAATTCGCGCAGCTATGCGCAGGCGGGCGATATCAACCTGCAATTGCAGGAGCTTTCGCAGCAGCAGGACATGTTGCTCGAGCAGCACCAATTGGTGCGGGCACTGGTCGACAAGGCCGACAGGCTGGGGCTGGCCAATCTCGATATTTCCATGAGCGCGCCGGACGCGCTGGCCATTGCCAGCAATGCAGATGGCAATCCCGATATTGGGGCCACGGCTGAAAGCGTGGCCCGCATGATGGATGAAACGCAGCAGGCCATGAGTGGCATTGCCGTAGCCGCCATCCAGCGCACCGATAATATCGAGAGCGAACTGGGCAGGCTGGGTATCGCTCCGCAAATGCCCGACGCCACACTGACCGGGATGGGCGGGCCGCTATTGGCCGCGTCGGGAAGCGTCGAGAGCGTGGCGCTGGTGGATGATGCAAATGCGGTAATGGATGCCCTGCTCCGCTACAAGGCGGCGCGCGACAGCGTGGCGCTGGCGCCTGTGCATATGCCGATCAGCGGCACATTTCGGCAGAGTTCCGGCTTCGGTAATCGCAAGGACCCATTTACCGGCGGGCGCGCCTTTCATTCCGGGTTGGATTTCGCCGCGGTGACCGGCACGAACGTATTCAGCGCGGGTGAAGGCGTGGTCAGCTTTGTCGGCGACCGATCGGGCTATGGCAAAGTCGTCGAGGTGACGCATGGCAATGGCCTCGTCACCCGTTACGCGCATCTGAGCGCGCAACTGGCCCAAAAGGGACAGAAGGTGAGCACGGGAACGCCGATTGCCAAGGTGGGTTCAACCGGTCGCTCGACCGGTCCGCACCTGCATTTTGAAGTGCGGCGCGGCGACAACGCGCTCGACCCCAAGCCATTTCTGGATGCCGGAAAGAGGCTGCTGGCTATTCTTTAGGATCGTTCGATTGGAATAAATCCTACAGGACAACATCACGATATTTTCTTCATCGTCACCACCCGGTTTATCCGGGTGGTCCAGCCGACTTCAGAGCAAGATGGATTGCCCGGACAAGCCGGGCAATGACGAAGGAGTGGTAAGCCAGTAAGCGGTATCAGTCCGCATCCACATCCGTGGAGACGCCGACGCGTTGAGCGAGGGCGGCTTCCATGAACTGGTCGAGATCGCCATCCAGCACCACCGAAGGCTGGCCGCTTTCGACGCCAGTGCGCAAATCCTTGACCATCTGATAGGGCTGCAGGACATAGGAGCGGATCTGATGGCCCCAGCCGATATCGGTCTTGTTGGCCGCCTGTGCGTTTGCCGCCTCTTCGCGCTTCTGCAATTCGGCCTCGTAAAGGCGCGATTTCAGCATGGCCATGGCCGTTGCACGGTTCTTGTGCTGGCTGCGCTCCTGCTGGCAGGCCACAATGATCCCGGAGGGAATGTGGGTGATGCGGATGGCCGAGTCGGTCGTGTTGACGTGCTGACCGCCAGCGCCCGAAGCGCGATAGGTATCGACCTTGAGATCGGCTTCGCGGATTTCGATATCGATGCTGTCATCGACCACCGGATAGACCCAGCAGCTCGAAAAGCTGGTGTGGCGGCGCGCGGCGGAATCGTAGGGCGAAATGCGGACCAGACGATGCACGCCACTTTCGGTTTTCATCCAGCCATAGGCATTGTGGCCTGAAACCTGAATGGTGGCCGATTTGATGCCGGCTTCTTCGCCGTCATGCATTTCGAGCACCTGGACCTTCATCTTCCGGCGTTCGGCCCAGCGGGTATACATGCGCAAAAGCATGTTGGCCCAATCCTGGCTCTCGGTGCCACCGGCGCCGGAGTGGATTTCGACATAGCAGTCATTGCTGTCGACTTCGCCGGAAAGCAGAGTTTCGATCTGGGTGCGGCGCGCAGTGGCCTTGAGCTCCAGCAGCGCGTTCTCGGCATCGCGCACGATGTCCGCATCGCCTTCGGCGTCGCCCAGTTCGATCAGCTCGACATTATCGGCAATGCCCGACTCAAGCTCGCGCACCATTTTTACGGCAACGTCGAGTTCATCGCGCTCGCGCATGGTCACGCGGGCCTTATCCGGATCGCTCCAGAATTCGGGGGATTCAGTTTGCGCGTTCAGCGCGTCGAGACGGAGTTGTGCTGTATCCCAGTCAAAGATGCCTCCTCAGCAGGGTCAAAACCTGCTTGATTTCGGCAACGGTCTTTTCGATTTCCGCGCGCATTGTCGTTCCTTTTTGTGCTGGGCACCGTTTAGCGGAGCCGCGCCACAGGATCAACCGCCCCGCAATATTTCCGTCAGCGCGAAAGCTTGCGGAAGCGGCGCAGAGCGGCGTCGCGCTTGAGGCGGGAAAGCTTGTCGAGAAAGAAAATGCCGTTCATCTGATCGATTTCATGCTGCGCCACGCGGGCCGCAAAGCCGGAGAGATCGACCTCGTGGCGCAGGCCCTCGGCATTGTCATAGGCAAGCCGGATCGAGCGCGCGCGAACAATGTCGACCTCAATATCGGGAAGCGACACCGACCCCTCCGGACCGGTTTCAGCATCGTCCGAGAGCGTGAGAATTTCCGGATTATAGAGCAGTCGATAGTCCCGGGCCTCCGGCGGGCCGAAGCTGACCACCACAACCGGCTCGGCATGGCCGATATGGGTGGCGGCTAGACCATAGGCACGCATGTCCTTTGCCACGGCAAGAAGGCCGGCTCCGATGGCACGAAGCGCATCATCAACGGGTCGCGGGGTGGCAGGCTGGGCAAAGAGCGGATCGGGATAGAACAGGATTTTGGCGTGCTGGCTCATGCTTATGTGCTAACGCGAAAGGCGGCGCGCCGGATAGCTTGAATATTGCGGCTCGCACTGCTAGGTCCAAACCCGGCTGGTCCCGTAGCTCAGCAGGATAGAGCGCAGGATTCCTAATCCTGAGGCCACTGGTTCGAATCCAGTCGGGATCACCAAATTACTCAAATGCTATATCGGCAGAGTCTGCGCTGTAAGTGGGCCTTTTTGCGCGATTTTGGCGCGGGCTAGCGCGAAACCGTGGCGGGCAGCTTGGAGTGGGTTGTTCGGATTTTTGCCGAAGTGCCAGAGGAACGCGCCGCAGAAGGTGTCGCCTGCGCCGGTGGAATCGAGCACATTTGCCGGCAGGGCTACGTCTGGCAGGTGCTGGGATGAGAGGGGACCGCCCGCCCTGCCCTGATGGATGGCTATTGTGCAGTGATTGCGCGCGACGATCAGCCAGTTCTGTTGGCGTAGGCGCGTGCCGAGAGCGGCGATGGCGGCGGGGTCGTTGCCGCCGAAATGAGCGAGCTCTTCATTGTTGAGGTGCAGGATATCGGTTTGGGCGAGAAGGCGGTCCAGCCCTTCTCCGCCCGGCATGATCCATGCCGCGCCCGGATCAAGCGAAACCATCAGGTCGGGGGTGATCTTTCTGGCAGCTACGAGCAGATCAGCGGTGAGGCCCGGAGAAGCCAGGTCGAGAAACGAGGTGATGTGGATCAGCTCGCAGGCAGCCAAGCTTTGCGCGAGCGTGCCGTTTTCGTCGCGGAGATAAGCCGCAATGCCCCCATTGGCGCCGGTGGCGGTCAAGAGGGTGCGGCCCGCACTTTCGACCATGGCGAGGCAGGTGGCGGGCGGATGGGGGCTTTGCAGGACTGCACTGTTGGCGACGCCCCATTCGGAAAGGGCGAGCAGATGGGGCGCATTGGGACCGACCTGCCCGGCTATGCCGAAAATGCTGAGATCAAGGTCTTTGCCGGACGCGTTCAGCAAGGCGGCGACGCGGGCGGCGTTAAAGGCCGACCCGCCCAGATAATCGGCAGCGCCGAAAGCGGACAGAAGACGGGCGCCGCTCTCGGCCAACGCATCGGAAACCGGCGTTTCGATCAACGCGGGCGCATCGATATCGAGCTGTTTCAGCACGATATCACCAGCGATATCCGCGACCAGATCGCGGTTCATGGCACCAAGAAAGGCAAGTCTTTTCATGGCGCAGTGGTAGCGGGCAGCGCCTCGGGCGGCAAGTGGAGCCGAGGCCAAATCACAGGCTTAGCCCGTCCTCTAATCGTATGAGGAAGAGAGGGCGGGCGGCGCGTACCCGGCGTTTCTAAAGGCCGTATTTTTCCAGCGTGGCGTAATATTCGTCGCGCAATTCTTCCATGTCGCGGCCGGACGACCATGATGCGTCGATAGCGGCTTTGACTTCTTCCGGGACGTCTTTCCAGCGCTCTTCCCAGACTTCGCTATCCTGCGTCCAATAGCCGACCAGCTCATAGCGTTCGACCGGCAGCTTCAATTCCTGACGGACATATTTGCGAATCGAGCGCACGACTTTCTGCTCACCTGCGACCCAGACATAGCCAGGTGATGGCGAGATCGGCATGGCCTTGATCACGTCAGCCATGCGGCTGGGCGCAACACCATTGCCGCTACGGTGCAGCCAGGTAATCGTCGCAAATTCGTGGTGTGGGAGAGGCTGCTCATGATCGGGCGCGGCCACTTCGATGAACACCCGCAACTGAACATGCTTTGGGGTTTGTTCCAGAATACGGGCGAGAGCCGGAAGGCCGGTGGAATCGGCTACCAGCACCTGCCAGACAATGTCCTCGGGCGGCGTATAGAGACCGCGCGGGCGATTGACGGTGATGACGTCGCCCGCCTCGGCCTTCTGCGCCCATTCGCTGGCCAGACCACCCTCATGCACGACGAAATCGATATCGATTTCACCCTCGTCCGCGCGTTGCTGGCGCACGGTATAGGTGGAGCAATGGATGACGTCCTGCCCATCGGGATAGGTCCAGCGACCCTCTTCGGTGATCACCGGCAGATGCAACTTGCCGGTACCCTTATCGGGGAAGAACAGGCGCAGATATTCATCTGGGATGCCAGTGCCGGGAAAGTCGGTCAATCCGTCGCCGCCGAAGGTGAGGCGCACCATTCCGGGCGTCAGGCTCTGGCGGGCGAGAACGCGGGCCTCGAAAAACATGTTGCTCATGCGATTTCCTTTGGACTGGCCAGACCGCCGAACTGGGCATTGTGCAGGTGGGCATAGGCCCCCTTGCGCGCCAGAAGCTCGGCATGCGCGCCCTGCTCCACAATGCCGGTTTCGTCGACGACGACGATGCGGTCGGCATGCTGAATGGTGGCAAGACGGTGGGCAATAACGAGCGTGGTACGGCCACGCGACAATTCGGTCAGCGATTGCTGGATGGCCAGTTCGGTGGCGGTGTCGAGCGCAGAGGTTGCTTCGTCCAGCACCAGAATTGGCGGGTTCTTGAGGAAGATACGCGCAATGGCGACGCGCTGTTTCTGCCCGCCCGAGAGCTTTACGCCACGCTCGCCGACCATGGTATCGAGACCGTTCGGCAAGCGATCGATGACATTTTGCAGGCGCGCCTGACGAGCCGCCTCCAGAATTTCGTCCTCGCTGGCGCCAAGGCGGCCATAGGCGATATTCTCGCGCAGGGTACCGCCGAACAGGAACACATCCTGCTGCACGATGCCGATCTGGCTGCGCAAGCTGGACTGGGTCATGTCACGAATATCGATACCGTCGATGGAGATGGCGCCGGAATCGATCTCGTAAAAGCGCGGCAGGAGCGCGCAAAGCGTGGTCTTTCCGGCACCGGACGGGCCGACGATGGCCACCGTTTCACCGGCGCGAACGCTCAGATTGAGCCCATCGAGAATCGTGCGACCGTTCTCATAGGAGAAGCTGATATTGCTGAACTCGATGTCGCCACGCAGATTGGAAACCACCTGGGCGCCCTGCTTGTCGGCAATATCGGGAGCGGTATCTATGAGATTGGTAAAGCGCTTAAAGCCCGCGATGCCCTTGGGATAGCTTTCCAGAACCCCAGTAATCTTGTCGATGGGGCGCATGAAAACGTCGACCAGAAGCAGGAAGCTCACAAAGCCGCCATAGCTCATTTCACCGCCGACAACGAGCCAGGCACCAGCCAACATCACCAGCAATTGCACGACGCGCGTGCTGAGATAGGTGATGGTGATGCTCACAGTCATGATCGCATAGGCTTTGAGCTTGGTGGTGCGATAGGCCTGATTATTGCCCTCGAACAGGCTGGATTCGTGGTGCTCATTGGCGAAGGCCTTGACCACCCGGATGCCGCCGATGGAATCCTCGACGCGGGTGTTGAATTCACCGACGCGGCCGAACAATTCCTGCCAGTTCAGCGTCATCCGCGAGCCATAGCGGCTCACCAGCCAGGTCATGACCGGCACGATGATGATCGTGATGCTCGCCAGCTTCCAATTGGTGGTGAACATCAGGATGAACGCACCGAAAAAGGTCATGACCGCAATGAACATGTCCTCAGGCCCGTGATGGGCCACTTCGCCGACATCTTCGAGATCCTTGGTCACATGGGTGATCAGGTGCCCGGTCTTGTGGTTGTCGAAGAAGCGGAAGCTAAGCTTTTGCAGGTGATCAAAAACCTGCCGACGCATGTCGGTCTCGATGGAGACGCCGAGGACATGGCCAAAATAGTTCACCACGGCATGCAGAACCGAGTTGATCACGTAAATCGCAAGCAGCACGAAACCGGCAAGGATGATGATGTTGAATTCGGCCTGAGGCAGCAGGCTATCGATGAAATAGGCGACGGCCAGCGGGAAGGCGAGTTCCAGCAGGCCAGCGACTACAGCGCTGCCAAAATCGAGGGCGAACAGGCTCTTATAGGGGGCGTAATATGAGAAAAATCGTCTTAACATGATAACTTGACTTATCGGGTCTTGTTATCCCAATGCCCGATTGGCCCGTTAATCACAAGCCCCAATTTTACCTATCCTGCCCAGTGTTGCTGTTTCGCGCCAGCGAAAGCTGTCGGCGGCGGAGACAATTGTGGCAGGCTGACCCAAAACGGCCCATTTCACTCTATTTTGTGCCGACCACAGGCGCAATGCAGGCGAAGCCCTGCAGAGAGCCGCGATCACGAAACCGGCAATGTGAGATGGCGTTAACGTCAGAGAAGATGCCGACTGATAAACGTGCGGCAAACGCAGTTTCCGCCCGGAAGGAATAAGATGACAATCCGCACCATTCTGATGATTGCCGCCATGGGTTCGGCGCTTGTTGTGGCCGGCTGCTCCGCCTTTGGCGGCGCGGGCGGCTCGGCATCGCCTGGCGCGCTGGCCCCTGCCCTTTCGGCGCGCATGGACCAGCCCAATGCCTCGCTCGACAGCGTGCAGGCCATCAACCTCGTCAACGCCTATCGTGCGACACGCAATATACCGCCGCTGACTGCCGATGCAGGCCTGAACGGCACGGCGCAAGCGCTGGCCAGCCAATATGCCCAGACCAATAATGCGCCGAGCAAGCCACAGGCACTGGTGCAGATGAAACTGTCTGCTGGCTATTCGACCTTCGCGGAAACCTTCTCGGGCTGGCGCAACAATGCCGCAGACGCCATTGGACTGGCAGCACAGGGCAGCAAGGCCGGCGTGGCCGTGGCGTTCAACCCGTCGTCCAGCTACGGCACATATTGGGTGCTCGTGATTGGCAATTGAGCCGGACACAATCGACGCCAGGGGGCTGAAATGCCCCCTGCCCGTGCTGAAAATGGAAAAGCGGCTGTCGCAGGCGCCCGCAGGTGCTGTGCTGGTGGTGCTGGCGACCGATGCCATGGCGAAAGTGGATATTCCGCTCTATTGCCGACAGCGCGACCATGGCTACACACTCGAAGAAGCCGATGGCGTGCTGCGTTTTACGGTGACGAAGAAAGCCTGATCTAAAGATCGGCCGGACGCGGCAATGGCAGCGGAATATTGCGTCCACCGATATTGCTGATGCCAGGCCGCAGCACATCATCGATATTGGCGCTTTCCAGCACAGCCGGAGCAGGCGTCGAATAAAGCGGAATATGGGCCGGACGCGGACGCGGCAGAGCGATATTGTTGCGTACACGACCAAGGTCGACGGCGGTATATTCACGCACCGCCACAATGTCGGTCAGATAGCTCGGCTGATCCTTAAGGCCCATGGGAAAGGCAGCTTCCTGCGCCTTTACATAGGCCGCGGCTTCCTTGCCGCAGATGCTTTGCCGCATATCGGTAGGAACGCCACCGGAATTGGCCATGGTCAGCACGGTTTGACCGGTGGGATTCACGCGCCCATTGAGCGCGTCGAGGAAAAGTTCAGCGGCGCGCTCATTGCGCTCGCGCCCGGACGAGCCCCCCAGAACCACGGCCAGCAATTGCCGTCCGCCACGATCAACCGTGGCGACAATATTGAGACCAGACGCGCAGACATAGCCCGTCTTCATGCCGGTAGTGCCAACAAAGCCTTCGAGAAGGCCATTATTGGATTCCAGGCGTGCCTTGCCCAAATTCACCACGCCGGTGGAAAACATGGGCATATATTGAGGGAAGCTCTGCTCGATATAGAGCGAAAGCAAAGCCAGATCGCGCGCTGTGGTAACCTGTGCCGGATCGTGCAGGCCATGCGAATTGACGTAATGGCTACCGGTCATGCCCATGCGACGGGCAACGTCATTCATCTTGAGGACGAAATTTTCTTCGGTGCCACCCACGGTTTCGGCGATGGCGACAGCGATGTCGTTCGCCGATTTGACGATGAGAATATAAAGCGCATCCTTGAGTGATACCGAACTATCGACCGCCAGCCCGGATTTGCTCGGCGCCTGATTGAACGCCTTACGGGAAATGGTGACCGGGGTATCCAGCGTAATGTTGCCGGCCGCCAGTTCCTCGAACACCACATAGGCGGTCATCAGCTTGGTCAGCGAGGCAGGATGCCACGGCTTGCCGGCGTCCTGCGCATAAAGAACCTGCAGATTCGCGCGGTCGACCAGCAGAAGCGGCGTTGCCCAGGCGGGCAGCAGGCTAGCAACAACCAGAAGTACAGACAGGGCAAGGCGGCGGGCAAAAATCAAACCGGAAGACTCCGTTCGTCGGCGAACGGCGCATCTCTTAACAGCGGCTTAAGGCAAGCTCAAGGAAGCCTCCGACACCTGACAGTCATGTGAAGCTGGTTCCGCCAAGGTACTGACACGCGCTGTCATTGCCGGAGCAGAAGTTTGGCAGAACCAAAGGAGTTCTCGCCATGACGCGGATCGTCACCATTCTCACCCCCGGTTTTGCCGACTGGGAAACTGCGCTGCTCAATGCCGGGGCGCGCGAATTTTATCGCATTGAAACGGAGTTCGCTACATTGGGCGGCGAGGCGGTGACATCGCTTGGCGGCATGCGGGTGCTGCCCAACGCTGCATTAGAAGCGATCGACGTGTCAGGTGTAGATGCGGTTCTGGTCAATGGCGGCACAATCTGGCAGACGCCTGCCGCGCCGGACCTTGGTCCCCTGCTGCGTGAGGCGCGCGATGCCGGAAAAGTCGTTGGCGGTATTTGTGATGGCGTCATTGCGCTGGCCCGCGCCGGAGTACTCGATGACCGGCGCCACACCGCCAATGGCCCCGAAAGCCTGCCGGACACGGGCTATGCCGGTGGCGCGCACTTCATAAACTCGCCGCGCGCCGTGCTTGACCGGCGGATCGTGACGGCACCGGGTACCGCGCCGGTCAGCTTCATGAGCGCGGTGTTGGAGGCATTGGGATTGCGCGACGGGAACCTTGATTTCTACGTCGGTCTCTACGCTGCAGAGCACCAGGCGGCGTGACGAGAGAAGATATGTGAACGAGGCGGGGCTGCCCGGCACTAGTCACAAGAAGTAACTGTGTCTATATTTGTGCCTGAGTAACCACCAAAGGAGCTATAGCCATGTCCCTGACAGATACCTCGCAAGTTGCGAACTGCTCGGCCATGTCGGATGTGCTCAACCGCATTGGCGACAAGTGGAGCGTGATGGTGGTGGGCATGCTTGGCCGCAACGGCACGCTGCGTTTCAACGAGCTGAAGCGTATGATCAATGGTGTGTCGCAACGCATGTTGACGCTCACCCTGCGCAATCTGGAGCGTGATGGTCTGGTCACACGCACCATCTATCCCGAAGTGCCGCCGCGCGTGGAATATAGCCTGACCGCTCTCGGCAAAACCTTGCAGGAGCCGATCGGGGCGCTTTGGGATTGGTCGGCGGAGAATCACCACACGATTATCGAAGCCCGGGCCATCTATGATTCCCGCGTGGATGCGGTTGCTGCCGACGAACACCGCAAGATTGCATATGCGCGCGGATAAGAGCTGAGCCCCGACAGGCTCAGCTTTCGCTGCGCGCCATATTGGCGAAGCGGTTCGCTTCGTTTGACGTGCTGGACAAGACGGCCTGCCGCGCTTCGTCGCGCTGCCGGTCAGGCAAGTTCAGCGCATTGACCAGAGCCCGATATTCCTGCCGGGCGCTCATATGGGACATGGACGGCACGCCGCCCAGCAAATCCTCGCTCAGCGGATCGAACACGGTCATGCCGGCGGCAAAAAGCGAGCGGAAGATGACGCGCTCGGCAATGCCGTCGGCGACGCGACAGCCCAGCCGCATGGCAATGCGCTCCAGCATGGTCTGCACCTGACGCATATTGCGCGAGGACAGCATGGAAATGCGGTTGCGCACCAGAACCCAATCGATATTGCGGCCATCGATGGACAGGCGCTCCGAGCGTGCCCGCTGTACCAATCGCGCGTAATGGCTGAGATCACGCGGCTCGCCGGTGGTCGGATCGACCTGCGCCATGACGCTGAGATCGATCAGGCTGTCATTGACCGGCGTCACCAGCGTATCGGCAAGGGAATGGGCAAGACGGCTGAGATTGGTATCGAAGCCGGGCGTGTCGATGATGATGAAATCGGCACTGCTCTCGACCTCGCCAATGGCCTGGCGGAACAGATCGAATTCGATGCGGTGATTTTCCTTCACCGAATCTCCGCGCGCCAATGGCAGGTGGAAATGGGTGCTGTGCGGAATGCTCAGGCCGTGGCTACGCGCCCAGTCCCGGCGATTGCGGACATAGTGGGTAAGCGTCTGCTGACGGCTGTCGACATCGATCGTTGCGACCTTATGGCCTTGATAGAGCAGGAAAATAGACAAATGGAAGGCGGTGGTCGATTTGCCCGACCCGCCCTTCTCATTGCCCACAACGATGACATGCGCACCTTGCCGCAAGTCGATTCCCCAAATCAGTTGAGCGGATTTTGTGGGTTCGGGCCCGGCGGCACAAGGGAAATCGTCTTGGGGCGGGCGGAAAGGCAGTAAAGCGGGCAAATGCGTCAATTGGATGAATTTGCCATGCATGAAACGCATGTAGCACCTGATCAAACCGGCATGGCGCAGGGCGGCAAATCGGTTCATGGTCAGCCTCGTGCTTCCAAATAAACAAGGGGTTTTGCCCATGTTCATCCGTGCCGTCTGGCGCCTGAAGCGCCTTGTCGACATCAAGCAGACCTTGCGCGAAATGGACGTCCCGGCCACGCGAGACGCCGACATTCTGGGGATTTCCGGCCCGGACTTTTCCAAAATGACCCGGTCGCTGTTCGATCGCTGACACTTTCATTTTTCGCTAACCATATTTCGTGGCCGCCGGATCGCCCTCCGGCGGCCACGCGCTTGCCGCAAGCCTGAATGCCCAATGAACGGGCAAAGGCGATGCCCTGCACAAAATGCATAGCTTCTTTGACCAATCTCCCTCTGCTCATTTTTAAAGAAGTGACCTATCTTCCAAATCGTAAGCAAAGGAGACTTCAAATGGACATTCGCAAGACTTTCAAGAAATGGGCCGCATACCAGCAGACAGTGCGTGAGCTTGCCGCTCTCGACAATCGTCAGCTCAATGATCTGGGCATCGCACGCACCGATATCAGCCGTGTTGCTCGTGACCATGCAAACACGCTCTAAGCCTGGCTGCATTTCTACTTCAAACCGAACGCTCGCTTCTCACTGAGACGCGAGCGTTTTGTTTTATACTTCCGCCCTTGTCCGCTTGTTGATTTTTTGCATTCGAGACGAGTTCGCTAGCAGACTGTTAGCGTTGAGCGCATCCCGAGAGTGATTGCGCGCGCGCCTGCCACTTGGTATCTCGCAGGCATGTCAAACGAACTCATTCATATTATCGGGGGCGGTCTCGCCGGCTCCGAAGCCGCATGGCAGGCAGCCGAAGCTGGCGCCAAGGTCGTCCTGCATGAAATGCGCGGCGTCAAAGGCACCGACGCGCACCACACCGACGATTTTGCCGAGCTGGTCTGCTCCAATTCGTTCCGCTCGGACGATGCCGAGCAGAACGCGGTGGGCCTGCTGCATGAAGAAATGCGGCGCTGCAATTCACTGATCATGCGCGCTGCCGACCAGCACAAACTGCCCGCAGGCGGCGCGCTGGCTGTCGACCGCAATGGCTTTTCGGCGGCAGTGACCGAGGCGATCTCCAACCACCCCAATATCACGGTCGTGCGCGAGGAAATCGCGGGCTGGCCACCGGCGGACTGGAAGCATGTCATCATCGCCACCGGCCCGCTGACCTCTCCGGCCCTGGCAGAGGCCGTTCTGGAGAAGACAGGCGAGGATTCGCTGGCCTTTTTTGACGCGATTGCGCCGATCATTCATTATGACAGCATCAATCACGACATTGCCTGGAAGCAATCTCGCTATGACAAGGCGGGGCCGGGCGGCACCGGCGCGGACTATCTCAACCTGCCGATGGACCGCGACCAATATTATGCTTTCGTCGAGGCGCTGAAGACGGCACCGCTGCACGAATTCAAGGATTGGGAAAAAGTCCCCTATTTCGACGGTTGCCTGCCCATCGAAGTGATGGCCGAACGTGGCGCCGAAACATTGCGGCATGGACCGATGAAGCCGGTGGGGCTGACCAATCCACGCAATCCGACGGTGAAACCCTATGCCATCGTCCAGCTTCGGCAGGACAATGCGCTGGGCACGCTCTGGAACATGGTCGGCTTCCAGACCAAGATGCGCTACGGCATTCAGGCGGAAATTTTCCGCATGATCCCCGGGTTGGAAAACGCGCAGTTTGCGCGTTTGGGCGGATTGCATCGCAATACGTTCATCAACTCACCCAAGGTGTTGTCTGCTGACCTTAAACTGAAGGTTGATCCACGTATCCGCTTTGCAGGTCAGGTGACCGGCGTTGAGGGTTATGTGGAGAGCGCCGCTTGCGGACTGATCACCGGGCGGCTGACGGCAGCGGAGGCGCTTGGCGGTTCGATGGGCGTACCGCCCTTGACCACGGCACTCGGCGCGCTGATCGGGCATATCACCGGCGGGCATATGGAAGCGGAAAGCTATAGCGGCGCGCGCAGCTTCCAGCCGATGAACGTCAATTTCGGGCTATTCCCCGAAGTCTCCATCACAAAACCCGAAGGCGTTACGCGCTGGCGCGGTCCGGAGAAGACCATGGCCAAGCGCAAGGCCATCACGAGCCGGGCGCTGGACGACCTCAAGGCCTGGGCATGAAGCCTTCGGCACTGGCGGCATTTCTGCATGGCCATATCCCGCTTTCAAAAGCGATGGATGTATCTGTAGTCAGCGCCAGTGCCGAAGAAGTGGTGCTCCAAGCGCCGCTCGATCCCAATATCAATGTGCATGGCACCATGTTCGGCGGCAGCGTTTCGACGCTGGGGCTGCTCGCGGCCTGGTCGGTGCTGCATTTGGGGCTGGAGGCCGAGGGGATCAGGAACCAATTGGTGATCCACAAGACCGGGGTGGAATATCTGCTGCCGATCAAGGGCCCGGTGCTGGCGCGGGCGCGGCTGGATGATGCTGACTGGGCGGGTTTCCGGCATATGCTGGACCGACGCGGCAAGGCACGGTTGAGCGTGGTGGCCGAGCTGTTGTTTGATGGCGCGGTCGCGGCGAGGCTAACCGGAGAATTTGTGGCGATGGTGGAGCGGTAAGGTGACACTTCCCTTCTCCCCTTGAGGGAGAAGGTGCCCCCACGGGTCGCTTCGCGCCCGAGGGCAGGCTCCGGGCGGATGAGGCGAGAAAGCCATGAGAGCTGTGCTCGAATGGCTGGGCCTGTCCACAAAGATCGAATGGTTGGATAGGCCGGAACCCCTCACCCGTCTCGCGCTGCGCGCGATCCACCCTCTCCCTCAAGGGGAGAGGGAAGGCCAGTGTGCGGGGGAGTGACCGATTGGGCTCACCTGTTCCGCCACGCCCACCATGTCAGCCGGGCAATTTTGCGCCAGTCTGGTTCGTCGACGGGGGGTGTGAAGGGGCTGGCGGCGTGCTGTTTCCAGTCTGAAAGCTGCTTTTCGAGCAGGGCGATTGCTGCGAAGGCGGGGCGCAGGTTTGGCGGCACGGCGCGAAGAGCCGTGCGGGCCTTTTGCAGATGGTCGTCGGCCAGTTCGGCAATCTGGCTCAGGGCCGATTGCAGGCCTTCGCTATCCTGACCGCGGAACAGTTCGGTTTCACGGACGCCATTGGCTTCAAGGATCGACCAGGGGAGCATGATGCGGCCCTGCGATGAGACGAAGCCGAAGGCGCGGAGATGACCGACCATCGCCTGCGCAACGCCGAGGTGACCGGCAGCGTCCCCCTGCTCTACCGGCTCGCCCTTGTTGAGGATTATGGCGGCGAGCTGGAACAGGGTTGAGGCGGTTTCCCCGGCATAGCCCTCAAAAGTTTCGAGATCAGGCATAGGATCGTCATAAAGATCGAAACGGCGCGCACCGACAAGGCGTTGCAACGTGCCAATGGGCAGGCCATAGCGCGCGATGGTGTCCAGCAGCGCATCGGCCAGCGGGTTCTGGCGCACTTCGCCATGGCCCTCGCCGGTCAGTGCGTCGTTCCACCATTGCAGGCGGATTTCGCCCGGCTGCGGGCCGGAGACACGTTCACGGATGGCGGCGATATCGGCATTGAAAGCCAGAATGGCGGTGACGTGCGGACGCGCTTCGGCAGGCAGAACGAGCGTGGCGAGATAACGGTCGCGGTCGTGTTCGCGCAGGGACTGGGCGGCGAAGTCGTGACTATTGGGCATGGAGATAACCCATTTTTTGGAACGGCCCCACCAAGATCATTGCCAGGGCGACGGCATCGTGCGCTACAGCCCCCCTCCCCGGCCCTCCCCGCAAGGGGGAGGGTGTCCGGCCGGTGATTGACGCTGGACCGTGCCCCAAACACGATGCCACACCTCCCCCCTTGCGGGGGAGGTTGGGAGGGGGGAGCGGCAGGCATTGCGTACCAATAGACCGGTTCGCCATTCTATCGCGCCTTTTCGACAGCGATCAGTGCTGCAGCGACGGCGCGATCTTCGGCCAGAAGCACATTATAGGTGCGGATGGCGCCGCCGGTTTGGGTGGGCTCGATGATGACATTGCGCGCCCGGAAGGCTGCGCGGATGGCCGGATCGATAATGGTGATATTGGGACCAAGACCGATCAACAGGACATCGATGCTTTCGGCCTGATCGAGCACGAGCTGAAGGCTCTGCAGGGTGAGCTCGGCAACTGAAGCGACCGGCCAGGCGCTCATGCCGCTTGGCAGGCAAAGGAGCGAGCCCCGATGGGACATATCGGCAAAACGGAAGCCGCCATTGCCATAGGCGTCGATGCCAACCTGTTGCGGGAACTGGCGGAAGGGTTGATCAGGATCGACCTGCATTTGGCTTCACCTCGTAAGCACACTCTCACCGCTTGTCACCCTCGGGCTTGACCCGAGCGCTCTGTGTTCGCGGTTGCTCTTGCAAGAGCTCTCGGGTCAAGCCCGAGAGTGACGAGCAGTGGGGGCCTGGCAGCAAGCCCCTCAGATGAACGGCATATCGCCCTAGACCGAAGCGCCGTCGGTGGACTTTTTCTTCTTTTCGGCTTCGGTCTTTTCATCCTCTTCGGATTTCTGCTTGAGACCGAAATTGATGAGGATCGGGCCGTTGATAATGACCGAGGAGTACATGCCGACCAGCGAGCCAAAAGTCATGGCTATGGTGAAGCTACGGAGAGCCTCGCCACCGAAAAGCACCAGAGGCACAAGAGCCAGAAGCACGGTGAACTGGGTCAAGGAGGTGCGCACGATGGTCTGGTTGATCGACAGGTCGATCAATTCGGGCAGCGGCATCTTGCGGTATTTGACCAGATTTTCACGCACACGGTCGGACACGACGACGGTTTCGTTGAGCGACAGACCCACCAAGGTCAGCACCGCCGCGATGGAGGAGAGATTGAACTCCAGCCCCGTCAGCGAGAACAGACCTATGGTCATGATGATATCGTGCGTGGTGGTCGTCACCGCCGCCATGGCGAACTGCCACTCGAAGCGGAACCAGATGTAGATGAGGATACACACGAGCGCGATGATGACGGCTATGGTGCCGGTCCAGGCCAGTTCGCCCGACACGGTGCCCGAGACCGCTTCGACACGGCGGACTTCGTAATTCTCGCCGGCCAGAGCCTCCTGCACTTGTTGCACCGCCACCTGGTCGGCGGACTGGCCACCTTCCTGTGCCTGCACACGGACCAGAACGTCCTGCGGCGTGCCAAAGCCCTGCACCTGGATTTCACCCAGATCGAGATTGGTCAGCAGTTCGCGCACCTGGCCGACATCGGCGGGGCCGCCGACATGCTGGACCTCAATCGCGGTGCCGCCAACGAAGTCGATGCCCAGATTGAAGCCCTTGGTGAAGGCGGAGCCGATGGAGACCAGCGACATGACGATCGACAGCGCAATGACATAGCGCGAAATCTTCATGAACGGGATCTTGGTGCCGTCCGGAATGAAGCGGAAATGCTGGATCTTCAGCACCTTCGGGCGAACGCGCTTGTACCAGAGATGCACCTGGTAATTGGTGAGCGTGTAGGAGGTGAACAGCGAAGTCAGGATGCCGAGGCCGAGCGTGACCGCGAAGCCCTGGATCGGGCCAGAGCCCATGAAGTACAGCACCACGGCAGCGACAAGCTGGGTGAGGTGCGAGTCGATGATCGTGCTCCATGCGCGCTCGAATCCAGCATTGATCGACTGGATCGGTGATTTGCCGGCGCGCTGTTCTTCACGCATTCGTTCGTAAATCAGCACGTTGGCGTCGACGGCCATGCCGATGGTCAGAACGATACCGGCAATGCCCGGCAGCGTGAGCGTTGCGCCGAGCGCGGAGAGTGCAGCGAAGATCAGGATGACGTTGAGGATCAGCGAAACGTTGGCGAACACGCCCCAGACGCCATAGGCGATGACCATGAAGGAGACGACGAGCACCGAGGCAACTACGCCGGCGGTAAGACCGGCCTGAATCGAGTCGGCACCGAGGCTGGCATCCACCGTACGCTCTTCGATCACATCGAGGCTGGCTGGCAGCGCACCGGCGCGAAGCAGCACGGCGAGATCGTTGGCCGAGGCGGTAGTGAAGGAGCCGCTGATCTGGCCCGAGCCGCCGGTGATCGGCTGCTGAATGACGGGCGCGGTGATAACCGTGTTGTCGAGAACGATGGCAAAGCGCTGATTGACGTTGCGCGAGGTCAGCTCGCCAAAGGTGATGGCGCCGCGCGTGTCGAACTTGAAGCTGACGACGGGAATGCCGCGCTGCTGGTCATAGGCGGGCTGCGCATCGACGAGGGATTCGCCGCCAATGGCGACATCTTCGTAAAGCAGTTCGCGGCCGCCATCCTGGCTGGGCAGAATCATGGTGCCAATGGGCAGGCCCTGCGCTTCGGCCTGATCGGCGGTCATGCCGGGATAGACCATGTGGAAGGTGAGGCGCGCGGTCTGCGAAATGATGTTCTTGAGGCGCTCGCTGTCGCCAAAACCGGGCACCTGCACCATGACGCGGGTGTCGCCCTGGCGCTGAATGGTGGGCTCGGTGGTGCCGAGTTCGTCGATACGGGAGCGGATGACTTCCATCGACTGGGCGACCAGCGAGCTCATGCGCTGGTTGATGCCCTCGGGAGTGAGGGTGATAGTAAGGCGACCGTCGCCGGTTTCGCCGAAGCTCAGCTCGTCGACACCGACGCCGGAGAACATGAAGTCGCTCAGGGTATTCTGAAGGCCGCGAATTGCGGTTTCAGCCTGCGCCTTCTGGGTCGGGTCGGTCAGCTCGATATTGAGCGTATTGCGGGCGACATCGGTGGTGATGATGTTGCCGATGCCGTTCTGCGTGGCCAGCACATTGCGCGCGTCGCGGCGCACATCGCTGAGGCGCTGGGTGACGATGCCTTCGCGGTTGACCTCAAGCAGCAGGTGCGAGCCGCCCTGCAGATCGAGACCGAGAACCAGGCCGGGTTGCGGCAGCCATCCGGGAAGCGATTCCTGAATGGATTTGGGCAGGAAATTGGGGGCTGCAAGCAGAATACCCGCGATTGCGACAAACAGAATGACGAATACGCGGAACGGCGACTGGTTCATAAAAGACGTCCTGAAAAGCATCTAGGCCGGAGCGGTGAAGCCCCGGCCAGTTCATTTCCCGCTCAGGCGGGCTTGTTGTCGTTCACAGGCTCGGACTTGGAACGCACATCGGCAACCATGCCGCGCACGAGCTTGACCTTGACGCCCTGAGCGATTTCGACTTCGAGGTCTTCGCCTTCAACGGCCTTGGTGACCTTGCCGACAATGCCACCAGTGGTGACAACGGTATCGCCGCGACGGATGGCGGAGAGCATGGCCTGCTGGGCCTTGAGGCGCTTCTGCTGCGGACGGAAGATCAGCAGCCAGAAAATGAGCACCAGAAGGGCGATCGGCATGAGCTGAATGAAAATGTCAGCCATGCCACCAGGGGCCCCAACCGCATCCTGAGCATAGGCGGGCGTTACAAACATCAAGCGATCTCCTAAGTGTTTTTCTTTTGCGTTTCTGGTGGAATGGGGCGGCCCGGCGCTGACATCTCAGGCGGTGGACGCTAATGGGCTTGCCTGCACTTGCGCCCCGGCCAAAATCGCGCGGACTATACATTTGGGTATCCATGATTGCAAAGCCAATCCGGGTGCGACAATCGCGCCGAAATACACAAGGACGAGACTGGTGAAGACCAAGGACTATCTCGGCAGGATCGCCGAGGCGCTGGAGACAATCGCGCAATCGCTCAACCCCGAAGCGCAGACCCGCAATTTCGCGCTCGGCCCGGAGAATGCCTATCACTGGCAGGGCGAAAGCGGCACTTTGCTGGCAGTGCCCAAGGTAAGCCGGGTGCCGCTCGCCATGCTGAAAGGCATCGACCATGTGCGCGACCTGCTGCTCACCAATAGCGAACAGTTCGCGCGCGGGCATGGCGCCAACAACGCCCTGCTCTGGGGCGCGCGGGGCATGGGCAAGTCATCTCTGGTCAAGGCAATTCACGCCGATATCGAATCGCGGGAAGGTTTTGAGCGGCTGGTGCTGATCGAAATCGCGCGGGAAGATCTCGAAACCCTGCCCCGCCTGATGCGCGCCATTGCCGGGCAGAATGCGCGGTTCATCATCTTCTGCGACGACCTCAGCTTCGACAGCGGCGAGACCAGCTACAAGTCGCTCAAGACAATTCTGGATGGCGGGCTCGAAGGCCGACCGGACAATGTGCTGTTTTACGCCACCTCGAACCGCCGCCACCTGATGCCGCGCGACATGATCGAGAACGAGCGCTCGACAGCAATCAATCCCGGTGAGGCGGTGGAAGAAAAGGTATCCCTGTCCGACCGGTTCGGGCTGTGGCTGGGATTCCACAACTCAGACCAGGACAATTACCTCGCCATGGTTTCGGGCTATGCCGACTATTACGGGCTCAGCATTGACGCGGAGACATTACGGGCGCGGGCAATCGAATGGTCCGCGACGCGTGGCGCGCGGTCGGGGCGCGTGGCGATCCAGTTGGTGAGGACGCTGGCGGGAGAAGAGGGCAAGGCGGTTTAGGTGGCGCATGCCCTTTTTCATCGCACCGTCCGTCACCCTCGGGCTTGACCCGAGGGGTCTGTTCTTATCGACGTTTAGGCAAGTGAAGAGCCCTCGGGTCAAGCCCGAGGGTGACGATAGGTGGTTGGGTGACTGTCTGTGGGTAGATGCGATCTATCGGAAGAAAACGAAAAAGGCCGGAGCACCACGCCCGGCCTTTTCGATTCTGGAGGCTGTTCGATTTAGCTGGCGAGCAGCGGAACCGGGTCAACCGGGGTCGCGCCCTTGCGCAGCTCGAAGTGCAGCTGTGGCTTGGAGACCGAGCCGGTCTGGCCGACGGAGCCGATGGAGTCGCCGCGATTGACCACGGCCCCCTTGTCGACGCTCATGTTCTTGAGGTGAGCATAGGCCGAGACATAGCCATTGGGATGGCGGATCAGGATCAGATTGCCGTAACCTTCAACGCCCGAGCCAACATAGATGACCGTGCCGTTTTCAGCCGCCTTGACGGGCGAGCCTTCCGGCACATCAATATTGATGCCGGTACCGCGCGAGGCCGCGAAGTCGGTGATGACGCGGCCAGAGGCTGGCCAGCGGAACTTGTCACTGCCCGACATGGCCGGTTCAGCAGAGGCCGCAGGCGAAATCGAAGCGGTCTGCACTGGCGCAGGCGTTTCAGCAACCGGCGCAGGCGCCGGTGTGGTTGCGGCAAGATTGGTCTGTGCCGGAGCCGCGGTGACGGGAGCGGCCAGATTGGTCGGTCGCGCTGCGGGCAGAACAGTGCCGGTGGCGGTCGGAGCGATGCTCGCAACCTGCGTCGTCGGCACAGCAGTATTAAGGTCGCCGCGACCCGGAATGGTGATCTTCTGACCGACAACGATCTTGTCGGGCGAGGACAGCCCATTGGCCAGCACGATGGCCTGAACGGTCACATCGTAGCGGCGGGCGATGGTGTGAAGCGACTCGCCATTGGCGATCGTGTGGGCGTAGCCGTTGGTATTGGCGGCGGCCTGAACCGGCACATTGGAATTGACCGGCAGGGCGGCATTGGCGGGTGCGCCCATTGCGACGGCCGGAGGTGTGGCCGGAAGCGGGGCAAGGGTCTGCTGAGCGGGCATGGCTTGGGTGGCTCCCATGGAAGGCGACGAGTTCAGTGGCGGAAGGGACTGGGTCTGGACGACAGGAGCGACAGCCCCCGTACCGATTGGCGAGGTCATACCGTTCGACTGGGCAAAGCCATTGCCGACCGGCGCGGGCGGCAGCGTATTGCCGCCCCAGCCGCCACCACCACCGACGGTTGCAGGCGGCAGGTATTGCGTTGCCGCAACCTGCATCGACTGCGGCGCACCGAGCGAAGCAGGCATGGGCTGATTAAAGGAGGGAGCGCCCGACTGGGCCACTGAACCGGTAACAGTGGAGTCACCGAAAGAGCGACTGCCGAGGCTGTTACAGCCGGACAAAGCGACCGCAGCCACGATCATTCCGGCAATGGCGACCGTCTTTCTCGGTCGCGGAGAGACGCGAATACTCATCGGCTTACTCTTACGCAGGTACTCAACAACTGATTGTGAGACTAGGCCGGTAAGGTAAAGACGAGTTTAAAGCCGATGCGATTTGAGTGAATTCGTATCGGGGTGATTCAGGGATGGGTAAGGTTAAGATTAGCGGGCCTTACCCACCGGTCGGGGGCCCGGTGCTTGATGCGAGGATGAAGAGCGGGGCTCTAGCTTTCCTTCTCCCCTTGAGGGAGAAGGTGCCCCGAAGGGGCGGATGAGGGGTTCGGGCCTATCCACACCCAATAAGTGCCCGGATAAGCCGGAACCCCTCACCCGTCTCGCGCTGCGCGCGATCCACCCTCTCCCTCAAGGGGAGAGGGGAAGAAAGGCAATCTTACCTGCCCTTCAAACAGATATTCCCCAGCCGCTCCAACGCTCCGCGATGGGTCTGTTGCAACGCAAACGGCGTCACGGTGATGGCATTGCCGCGCCGCAATACCTCGTAATCGGCCTTGGGATCGAGCGGCAGCGGTGTTTCGGGGATGGCCATGAAGAATTCGCCCGCGTTGTCACTTGGATAATAGCGAATGGGCGAGCGCGAAAAGCGCTGATGGGCAACGGCGGAAAGGCCGGTGACGTCCGTGGTGCCGCAATAGGGGAAATTGACGTTGTAGAAGACGTCATCATTACCATGTGCGGCCAGAATAGCCTGCACAACCTCTGCGCCAAAGCGGGCCGCATTGGACCAGTCGGGCGTGCGGCTGACGTCGTAATTCATCGACTGGCTCATGGCGATGCCGATGGCGCCCTGCAAAACGCCTTCGCGCGCGCCAGCCGCCGTGCCGGAGCAATTGACGATATCGCCAAGATTTTGTCCGGCATTGACGCCGGAGAGGACGAGATCGGCCGGTTGGTCGCCCAGAATATGGGTCATGGCCGCAACGACACAATCGGCTGGAGAGCCGCCCTTTACCGAAAAGCGGCGCGGATCATGTTCGGTATAGGAGAGTTCGCGGCCAAAGCTGAAGCGGTGCCCTGCCCCGGACTGATTGCCATCCGGGGCGACGATCCACACATCGTCCGACAGGGCTTTGGCAATGTCGGCCATGATCGCAAGGCCCGGCGCATCCACGCCATCATCATTGGTGAGCAGGATGCGCAGGGACATGTCAGCGACCGCCGATGGACGTGAGGCCACCCATGTAAGGCTGGAGCGCTGCAGGGATCAGCACGGACCCATCTTCCTGCTGGTAGTTTTCCAGCACAGCGATAAGGCAGCGACCGACAGCCGTACCGGAACCATTCAGCGTATGCACATAGCGCGGCGGCTGCTTTTCGCCGGACGGGCGATAACGGGCTTCCATGCGACGGGCCTGGAAATCGCCACAGACCGAGACAGAGGAAATTTCGCGGTAGGTGTCCTGCCCCGGCAGCCAGACCTCGATGTCATAGGTCTTGCGCGCGCCGAAGCCGACATCGCCGCTGCACAGGTTCATCACGCGATAGTGCAAACCAAGGCGCTGCATGACCGCTTCGGCACAGCCGAGCATGCGCTCATGCTCGTTGATCGATTCCTCGGGCGTGGTGATCGACACCATTTCGACCTTGTTGAACTGGTGCTGGCGCAGCATGCCACGCGTGTCGCGCCCGGCGGAACCCGCTTCGGAGCGGAAACACGGGGTCAGCGCGGTGAGGCGCAGTGGCAGCTCTTCTTCGGCGAGAATGGATTCGCGCACGAAATTGGTCATGGGCACTTCGGCAGTCGGGATCAGGGCCAGCCGGTTTTCGCCATGGGCGGTGAAGAAGAAATCGCCATCGAATTTGGGCAGCTGACCCGTGCCGAACATGGCATCGTCGCGCACCAGATAAGGCGGCTGGACTTCGAGATAGCCGTGCTCATTGGTGTGCAGATCAAGCATGAACTGGCCGAGCGCCCGTTCGAGGCGCGCAATCTGGCCCTTGAGCACGACAAAGCGGCTACCCGAAAGCTTGGCGGCGACTTCAAAATCCATGTTCTTTTCGGCAACGCCGATTTCGAAATGCTCTTTCGGCGCGAAGGTGAAGCTTGGCTTTGCCGGGCGGGCCTTTGCAGCGGTTTCGGGCGAGCCGTTGAGGCCGAAATATTCGACATTGCCCGCTTCGTCCTCGCCATAGGGTACGTCATCGAGCACCATATTGGGGATGGACGAAAGCGCTTCGCGCAATTCCTTCTCGACGGCGCGCTCTTCGGCTTCGCCCCCCGGAATGATTTCCTTGAGACGCGCAACTTCGGCCATCAGCTCGGCGGCCTTGGCTTCGTCCTTCTGGGCCTTGGCCTGACCAATCTGCTTGGAGAAAGCATTGCGCTTTTCCTGGCTTTCATTCAGCCGGGCGATGATCTGGCGGCGGCGCTCGTCGATGGCGATGAGATCGGAAGCGCGGACGGACACGTTCTTGCGCTGCGACATGGCGTTGTCGAAGGCGTCAGGATTGTCTCTGATCCACTTGATATCGAACATCATTGCTACGGGCCGCGCCCGCCTCTGGTTGAAATAAAATCAGCCGCCCTGCCAGCCTCTGGCAAAGCGGCTGGAAAAGACGGAAACGGTCTATCAGGATTCGGCGGATGCTGCTTCTTCGGCCAGTTTCTTGGCGCGACGGCGCTCCACCATCCGAACGGATAGTATGGCGAGTTCGTAGAGGCCGTACATCGGCAAGGCAAGACCGATCTGCGAGATCGGATCGGGCGGCGTGATGAAGGCGGCGACGGCGAGAATGCCAACGATGGCGTAGCGGCGGCCCTTCTTGAGCTGCTCGACATTGACCAGATCGATCTGCGCCAACAGCGTCAGGATCACCGGAAGCTGGAAACAGACGCCGAAAGCCAGGATCAGCGTCATGGCAAGCGCCAGATATTCGGAGACTTTTGCCAGAAGCTTGATCTCCTCGGTCTGCATGCCGGCAAAGAAGCCGAGCGCCATGGGCAGGACCACGAAATAAACCATGGCCGCACCCAGAAGGAAGAAAACCGGGGTGGCGAAAAGATATGGCACCAGTGCCTTGCGCTCGTGCTTGTAAAGGCCGGGCGCAACGAAGCGGTAAATCTGCGTGGCGAGATAGGGAAAGCCCAGGAAAACCGCGCCGAAAAAGGCGAGATTGAGCTGGGTGAAGAAGAATTCCTGCGGGGCGGTGTAAATCAGCTCCATATCGCCCGGATTGGGATAAAGGGCGCGATAGGGATTGAGCAGGATATCGAAAATCTGACCGGCGAAAATGAAGCAGACGACCATCAGCAGGACGATGGCAACGGCGCTGTGAATGAGCCGCTTGCGCAGCTCGATCAGGTGCTCCATCAGCGGCGCTTCGCTGCCGGCCAGCTCGTCCTGCGGCTCGGCGCTTTTGCTCTTGTCTTCGATCTGCTTGGTGTCGGCCATGGCTTAGCTCTTTTCGGCCGTTTCGGCAGGTTTCTTGCGCGGCGCGCGCGGTTTCTTTACCGCGACAGGCGTGGCATCAGCAGGTGCAGGCTCGGTGGCCGCTGCGGCTTTGGCGCGCGTCCTGGGCGCTGGCGAAACCGGCTTCTCGGTCTTTGCAGGCGTTTTGGCGGCAGGCTTGGCTGCGGTTTTGGGGCGGGCGGCCTTTACCGGCTCGGCAGGCTTTTCGGCAGCGGCCGCTTTGGGCTTGGCCGCTTTCTTTACCGCAGGCTTTGCGGCCTGCGGCTTGAAGCCGTAATCGCTCGCCAGTTCAGTGCTGGTCTTGGCCGGGGTCATTCCAGCCTTTTCCTTGATCGCGTCGGCAACGCTTTCGATCTTGGGATCGGTGGGTTTCAGCGCGCCGGTTGGCGACTGCTGCCCATCCTTGCCAATGGCGTTGAATTCCTTGCGGATTTCATCGGCGGTCTTTTTCAACGGATCGGTGATGGAATTGCGCAGATTGCGCACTTCATCAAGGCCGGTGGTCTTGTTGATCTCGCGCTGGAACTCGCGCCCCATGCGCTGGATCTGGCCCACGATCTTGCCGACACGCGCCATGACGACAGGCAAGTCCTTGGGACCGATGACAATCAGCGCCACAACGCCAATCACCAGCATCTCTGTCCAGCCTATGCCGAGCATCGCAATAGTCTCCGCGGGGCAGACACACTGCCCTTATCTAGTCAGGTCGGATCGGCAGGAACGCGGGTCAGGCGTCCTTGCTCTTGTCCACTTCGCGGGCTTCGACTTCGGCGCTGGTCTGAATGCGTTCAGCCGGCTTGTCGTCGTCCTTCATGCCCTTCTGGAAGGCTTTGATGCCGGAGGCGACTTCGCCCATCATGCCGGAAATCTTCCCACGACCGAACAGCAGGATAACAACGACGGCGACAACGAGAATGCCCCAAATAGACGGCGCGTGCATGATAGTCTCCCAATAAGTCCAGATACGCTTTACGCGCTAAAGATAGACCGAGAAATAGGTTTAATCGCGCCTAAACACAAGAACGTGTTCCAGGTTGAGGACCAGGAAAACATCCCGTCCTGGATTTAGCACAAAGTTGGATGGCTGGCGAATGCCAAGCGGGGTATCGAGCCCTTCGACCTTGACCTCGAACAGATCGAGCCCGATGGCTTCGCGGCGAGACACGATACGGCCCTGCGTTCCGGGCCCTTCGGTGCGGATTTCCACGCCGCCCACTGGCCTGATGGCAACAGTGACGGGCGTGTTTTCAGAAAAACCGGGCGCGGGAACCGGGCCAAACGGGGTCGATGCCGCGCCTGCCACCACCTGAGTTTCTATTTCGCCCAGCGGCGAAATGAAGCGGGCTGCAGCAAGATCGACAGGGTTGCGATAAATCTCGCTGGCCGTGCCGATCTGGGCAATGCGCCCCTGACGCAGCAGCGCAACCCGGTCTCCCATGATCATTGCCTCTTCGGGATCGTGGGTGACGATGAGGCTGGTGGCATTGGTTTCCCGCAGGACGGCCAGCGTCTCGTCGCGTACGCTTTCGCGCAGGCGAGCGTCGAGGCTGGAAAAGGGTTCGTCGAGCAGCAGCAGGCCGGGGCGCGGCGCGACGCTGCGGGCCAAGGCCAGACGCTGCTGCTGGCCACCGGACAATTGGTGCGGATAGTCATTCTCGCGCCCCGCCAGCCCCACGCGGCGCAGCGCAGCGCGCGCCTGTTCAATCGCGGCAGAACGGCCGAGGCGGCGCAAACCGAACAATACGTTTTGCAACACCGATAGATGGGGGAAAAGCGCATAGTCCTGAAACATGAGGCCGATGCCGCGCCGATCCGGCGACATTGTGCGACCGGGCGCAGACATGATCTCGCCATTGATGCGCAATGCGCCGGAACTCAACGGCTGGATGCCCGCTGCAACCCGCAGCGCCGTGGATTTACCCGAGCCGGACTCTCCCAACAGGCAAACGATCTCGCCGGGGCGCAGAGACAATTGCAGATCGTTCAGAATTGGACGACCACCCAGCTCGACACAGGCATTGTCAAATTCCAGCGAGGCGGCGAAAGACACGCCCGCCGTCCCACGCAAACCCCAGTTTTGTGGTTCAATCGCCTGCGCCGTGCTGGTCATCAAGTCTCCCCATCGTCATTTTCGCCCGGGTCGGACGGATCGAGCGGATCTTCATCGTCCCGCAGCGCACCATCGAAGGGCAGCGGAATCTGCATATCGGGCGGCAGACGGCCAGAAAGCAGGCCCGCGCCCTTGAGTTCATCAAGACCCGGCAGATCGGAGAGCGCTTCCAGGCCGAAATGATCAAGAAAGGCATTGGTGGTGCCGTAAGTGACCGGGCGACCGGGGGTACGGCGACGACCGCGCATACGCACCCAGCCCGCCTCCATCAGCAGATCGAGCGTGCCCTTGCCGGTGGTGACGCCGCGCACATCTTCGATTTCCGCACGGGTGCAGGGCTGGTGATAGGCAATAATCGACAGCGTTTCGAGCGCAGCGCGGGACAGCGGGCGGGTTTCCTGCTCTTCGCGGCGCAGCAGGAAACCCAGATCTTCGGCCGTGCGAAAGGCCCAGCCATCGCCCCGACGCACCAGATTGACCCCCCTGCCCGCATATTGGGCCTGAAGCTCAATCAACAGCGCGTCGATCTTGACGCCCCCACCGAGATACGGCGCGATGTCACTTGCTCGAAGCGGATTGGCCGATGCGAAAAGCAGCGCCTCAATGATGCGCAGATGGCGGCGAAGCACCTCGCCGCTTTCGTCTTCATCCATCAGATCGGTCACGGATTGTCGCTCCGGCGGCGGCGCAGCAAAAGCGGGCCGAAGGTTTCGGTTTGGCGGATGTCAATTTGCCCAAGCCGCACCAGTTCAAGCGTGGAGGCAAAGCTGGAGGCCCGCACGCTAGCGCGTTCATCGGCGCGGGCAAGATAGTCGATGAGGTAGGTATCGAGTGCGACCCATTCGCCGCTGTCGCCAATCAGGCGCTCAAGCAGATCACGCGCATCCTGCAAGGACCAGACATTGCGCGCCAGCGGGGTATATTCGGCAACGATGCCGCGTTCGCGCTGGCTGGAATAGGCGCGCAGAACATCATAGAGATTGGCTTCCCACATCGATTTGCGGGCGATTTCCAGAGGCTCCGGCGCGCCGCGCGCATAGACCTGAAAACCGAGCCGGGGGCGGTTCATCAGCCTGCTGGCAGCGGCCCGCATGGCTTCGAGACGCTTGAGGCGGAATTGCAGCATGGCGGCAAGCATTTCACCGCTGGGCTCATCATCGCCCGGTGCCTGCGGCACCATGAGGCGGCTTTTGAGGTAGGCGAGCCAGGCGGCCATCACCAGATAGTCAGCAGCCACTTCAATGCGTTTTTCGCGCACGCGATCGATAAAGGCGAGATATTGCTCGGCCAGGGCGAGAACGGAAATGGTAGCGAGATCGACTTTCTGCCGCCGCGCCAGATCGAGCAGAAGATCGAGCGGACCTTCATAGCCATCGACATCGACATGCAGAATTTCATCCGCCGGAACGGGCGGCGGCGTATCGAACCAATCGGTTTGCGCGCTCGTCATCGAAAAGCCGGGCAGATGGACATCATGCGCCATCCTTGGCCGCTGGCACGGCGAGCGTCAAGCATGCCAGCCATTGCCCACAGATGATCAGAGCAGAAGGCAGTCGCCGCCAGCCGCCTTGATATTGGTGCAGATATTGGCCGCTGCATCACGCGAGGCAGCCGGGACGAGAACGCGATAGTAAATACCGCGCTCACCCAGATCGACACGCTGAATTTCCGGTGCCGCGCCGCCAAACAATACGCCAAAGCGTGTGCTCATGGATTGGGCCGACTGGCGCGCCGCATCTTCGCTACGCTGCGAGGCGAGCTGCACATAGGCAGATGCGCCGCCACTGGTCGTGGTGACAGCAGGAGCGGTCGTTTGTGCCGGTGCCGCAACCGGGGCAACGGCATTATTGGTTGCCGGCACCGCAGAAGCGGCAAGGGCAGCAGCGGCGGCCTGCGCGAAATCGGCCGGTCGGGTCGAGGGGATCGTCACTGAACGGCCCGCAACCGGAGCGCCAGTCAGATCGATCACCGGAACAACGGAACCAGCGGTCACCAATGCAGCGGCCGGAACTGCGGTTTCGACAGGCGCTGCGGGCGTTGCGGCAGCGGGATCGGTCGCGGCAATCAGATCAGGGGTCGAGAAATCAGCACCCGGCACTTCGGGCACATTGGGCCGCTCAACCGGCAGAATGGACGAGCCCGCCATGCTTTCGGCGCCGCTGATGATGGTGCCATCGGGGCGCACGGTTACGGTGCGAACCTTGCGATTGACCAGCCCATCCTGATTGGGATCGATACCGGTGCCGTCATTGGTTGCGAGAACGCCGCTGCCGCTATTTGTGGCAACCGCCTCGTCGACAGTGGCCTGATCAGCCTGATCACGCGGGACGATCTGCTCGTCGTCCGGATTGCTGGAGCCCGAAATTTCGTTGAAGACCACCGATTGCTGGCTGGAGGGTTCAGCGGGCTCGGCAACTTCCTTGACCGGAGCCGTATCGGCAACCAGCAGCGGAGCGGGACCGGAAGGCCCGCCACCCTGCCCCAGTACCCAGTAAAGTCCGCCGCCAGCAACGCCCAAAAGCGCTATGGCGACAAGCGGCCCGGCAACGGCGCGGGACATAGTGAAGCGGCGGCGAGGTTCGCCTGCGGCTTCAAAATTATCTTCGGCATCGCTCTGAGTTTCATCGTGAGCGGCATTGACCCATTCCACGCGCGCGCCAGTGGCGGCAGCAGCGGCCAGAATGGCATCGTCTACCGAGCCCGGCTCCGCCCGAGGGGCTGGTGCGACAGGAGCGGGCTCCGGCTCGGCAATAGGCAGCGTGGGCGTGGCAAGGCTGCGTAGTGCCGGGCTTGGGGCGCGCGCGGACGCGGTATCCTGCTGCGGCTTGAGCACGGCGGGCGCGACCAGACGCTCGATATCGGCAAGCGGGTCCAATGCGGGTTCGGGCTCGAGAGGCGCCTGCGGCTGCACTGGCTGCGGCTGGTGCACAATCTCTTCAAAAACCGGCTCGGGAACGGGCTCTGGTTCGGGCGCAGCGGTGAAATCGGGCTCGACGCGCACCATGACAGGCTCAGGCGCCTGCGAAGAGCCAAGGCCGAAGACTGGCGGGACGCCGAAATTATCGTCGTCGCGCGCCGGGCCTTCAACGACAGGCAAAGGCTCGGGCGGAACGAGGTCATTGGCCAGTTCGGCGGCGATCAGATCGGCAAGCGCGTCGTGGTCAAGCGGGTCCGCATCGCGTGGGGTGGCGGCGAAAACAGGTTCTTCTGCAATCTGGGGAGCGGGCACGACCGGGCTGGTCTCTCCGCGCTTCAAATTGAGATCGAAATCAAAATCGTAAGGATTGGGTTCGGCGCGTGTCTGCTCGCCGGGAATACGCACGGGAGGGAAGGCTGGAGCCTTGGCCTCAAGGCTTTCCCCGCCAGGAATGCGAACGGGTGCAGGCTTTGGTGGTGTTTGCGGTGCAGGTTCGGGCGTGCGCGCGGTCTGGTCGGAGCGCGCATCGTCAGCCATCAGCCGGGCCAGCTCGGCAATAAGATCGTCCGGTGCTTCAGTCTGTGAGGCCATCGATTACGGCTTCGCTGACACTTATCCGTCAGCGCCCCTATAGTGCAGAGCGGCCCCGTGAGGAGCCGATCCGCGAGTGTTCACACCAATACGCCCGAATTATGAAAGCTCCTCGGGCGCAGTGACTCCCAGAATCCCCAAACCATTGCGGATCACTTGGCGTACAGCGTCCACGAGAGCGAGTCGAGCCAGCGTCAAATTCGCGTCGGAAGCGTTAACAAAACGTAAACCCGGGTCATCCTTGCCCTTGGCCCAGAAGCCGTGGAAGGCGGCGGCGAGGTCGTGGACATAGAAGGCGATGCGGTGCGGCTCATGCGCCACGGCAGCAGCGGCAACCGTCCGCGGCCATGCGCCGAGCAGGCGGATAAGCTCGATGTCAGCGGCGCTATCGAGACGCTCGACCTCAGCTGCGGCCAGCGCCGCGGCGGAGATATCGAGGGTCGGCACATCGCGCTGCGCGGTCCGGAAAATCGAATGGGCGCGAGCGTGAGCGTATTGGACGTAGAAAACCGGATTGTCGCGGGTCTGTTCCTTGACCAGCGCGAAATCGAAATCCATCGACGCATCATTGCGGCGGAACAGCAGCATGAAGCGGGTCGCATCGGAGCCGACTTCTTCGACCACATCGGCCAGCGTCACCAGATCACCAGAGCGCTTGCTCATCTTGAACGGCTCGCCATTCTTGAGCAGGCGGACGAGCTGGCAAATCCGCACGTCCATATCCGCCTCGCCCTGCGACACGGCCTTTACAGCGGCCTGCAGGCGTTTGACATAGCCCGAATGGTCCGCGCCCAGCACATTGATCATGTGCTTGAAGCCGCGCAGATATTTATTGCGGTGATAGGCGATGTCGGCGGCGAAATAGGTGTAGGAGCCGTCGGACTTGATGAGCGCGCGGTCGGTGTCGTCGCCATAATCGGTAGCGCGGAACAGGGTCTGTTCGCGGTCTTCCCAATCCTCCGGCGCCTTGCCCTTTGGCGCTTCGAGACGGCCTTCATAGACCATGCCCTCTTCGCGCAGCCAGGCGAGCGTCTTTTCGATATCGCCGCCGGGGCCATGGAGCTGACGCTCGGAAAAGAACACATCGTGGTGGATATTGAGCAGGGCCAGATCGGCCTTGATCAGCACCAGCATGGCGGCCAGCGCGGCCTCGCGGGCGATCAGCACCGCTTCTTCTTCCGGCTTGTCGAGCAGCGCACTACCCCATTCAGCCTTCAGCGCCTCGCCGACGCCGACGAGATAATCGCCGGGGTAAAAACCGGGCGGGATTTCGATGGTTTCGCCGAGCGCTTCGCGGTAGCGCAGCAGGGCCGAGCGGCCGAGAATGATGGTCTGGCCGCCGGTATCGTTGATGTAATATTCGCGGGTGACGTCATAGCCGGACCAGGACATGAGCGAGGCCAGAGCGTCGCCGAACACAGCGCCGCGCGTGTGGCCGACATGCATGGGGCCGGTCGGGTTGGCCGAGACATATTCGACATTGACCCGCTCGCCCTTACCGATATCGGAGCGGCCATAATTCTCGCCCTGCGCACCAACGGCTTTCAGCACCTGATGCCAAATGGCGTTGGAGAGGCGGAAATTGATGAAGCCGGGACCGGCCACTTCCACTGATTCAACATCGGGGGCATGAGCGAAGCGACCGGCGAGGGAAGTGGCCAGTTCGCGCGGGTTCTTGCCCAGCGGCTTGGCCACAACCATGGCAGCATTTGTCGATAGATCGCCATGGGCGGCATCGCGCGGCGGCTCCACCACGACGCGCGCGAGCAGGCTGTCGTCCAGCTCGGGATAGTCGGCACGCAGGGCTTCGATGACCCGGGTGGTGAAAAGGGCGAAAATGTCCATGGCAAACCTATGGGAACGAGAGGGGGCCGGGTTAACGGAAATCCGGTCGAGCGTCAAACAGGCGCTGGTGTTCATCGAGGGCATAGGGGTCGGTCATGCCGGCGATGAAATCGGCGACGATGCGGGCGCGCTCGGGGCCATCTACCGCCCTGCCCGCCTCGCCCCAGCGGCCCGGCATATCGGCACTGGCCATGTAATGGGCAAAGAGGCGTTCCACCACGGCTTCGCTTTCCAGCACCGGCACCATGACGGAATCGTGCCGATAAACGCGCGTGAACAGAAACTGCTTCAGGCCCTTTTCCGCCTCGGCAGTGTCAGTCGAAAACGTAACCAGCGTTTTACCGGCAAGGCGCACATCTTCGGCGCTGGACACGCCGGACATGGCGATATTGCCAGCGCTGGTGCGAATGACATCTTCCACCGTGCGGGTGATCATCCGGCGCTGAACTTCATGGGTCTGCCGGTTGACGGCGATATGCGGATAAAGCTCGAGCACTTCCGCAACGATCGGACCCGCCATGGGCACGTCGCGGAAATCTTCGAGCGTGATCAGCTCGGCGCGCAGGGCATCGTCGATGTCGTGGGCGTTATAAGCGATGTCATCGGCGATGGCCGCGACCTGTGCTTCGAGGCTGGCATGGGTGGAGAGGCGCAGATCGGCTGGCGTGGCAATGGCCCCGAGTCCAGCAGGCAGCCCCTCCTCAACATAGCGCCCATAGGGCGAGCCATCGGCGTGAATGAGCGGGCCATTATGCTTGAGAATGCCTTCCAGGCTCTCCCAGGTCAGGTTCAGGCCATCATGGGTGGCGTAGCGGTTTTCGAGCAGGGTGACGACGCGCAGCGCCTGCACATTATGATCGAAGCCGCCAAAATCGTGCATGGCGCGATGCAGTGCCCGTTCGCCTGCATGGCCGAAGGGCGTGTGGCCAAGATCGTGGCTGAGCGCGAGGGCTTCGGCCAAATCTTCATTGAGGCGCAAGGCGCGGGCAATGGAGCGCGCGATCTGGCTAACTTCGAGCGTATGGGTCAGCCGATTGCGGAAATGACGACCTTCATGGGCGAGGAAAACCTGCGTCTTGTGTTGCAGGCGGCGGAAGGCGGTCGAATGAATGATCCGGTCGCGGTCGCGCTGAAATTCATTGCGCGTGGGGCTGGGTCCGGTGCCGAAAAGCCGCCCGATGGAAAGCTCGGGCTTGCTGGCATAGGGGGCGGTCTCGCTCATGTGTAATCGCAGGCCTTTGCAACGGCGTCTGGAGCGCCTATCTTAGCTTCGTTGTTATGACATTACGACCGTCCCGGACATTTCCATGACAGACGCTGCACTTGCTGATCGCCCCGCCGTAACCCTTTCGGACCGTGCCGCCAAGCGCGTTGCGCGCATCGTTGCCAAAGAAGCACCCGGAACCGTGTTGCGCGTTTCCGTCGCCGGCGGCGGCTGCTCCGGTTTTCAGTACGAATATAATCTCGTGCAGGAAACACCGGGGGCGGACGATCTCGTCCTGCAAAAGGGCGATGCCACGGTGCTGATTGATTCTCTCAGCCTTGAATTCATGGGCGGTGCGGAGATTGATTTCGTGGACGATCTGATCGGCCAGTCCTTCCAGATCAAGAACCCCAACGCCGTCGCGTCCTGCGGTTGCGGCACAAGTTTCGCTGTCTAGCTTTATCTGACCTCCGGGCGGTAAAATCCCGCCACTACGGAGGAATCAGCATGCCAAACCATATCGACGCCGTCATGAACGCCGCTATCGACAGGCAGTCGATTGTGGGCGCAGAACTCGTGGTGGCGCGACACGGCGACATAGTCTGCCGCAAGACAGCCGGCTGGTTCGACCGCGAATCCGGCGTGCCGATGATCGACAATGCGATCTATCGGCTGGCCTCCGTAACCAAGCCGATTGTGGCCGCAACCGCCCTGGCGATGGTCGACAAGGGGTTGATCCATTTCCATGATCCCGTATCGCAATACCTGCCCTGGTTTACGCCCCCTGCGCTGGATGGCTCCAAGGCCGGGATCACCATTCATCACCTGCTGACCCACACGGCCGGGCTGGACTATGCCTATCCGGACGATCCGGAAATCACGACGGGGCTGGGCGCGACCGAGATGAGTCTCGAGGAGAATTTCTCCCGCGTTGCCAAGTTGCCGCTGCAATATGTGCCGGGCACGGAATGGCTCTATTCCATTGCCATCGACGTTTTGGGCGCGGTGCTGGCTCAGGTGCATGGCGGCAGTCTTGGGGATGCGGTACGATTCCATATCACTGGCCCGCTGGGCATGGCAGACACCGGATTTTTTGTGGCGGACAGAAGCCGGTTGGCCAAACCCTATGCAGATGGTGTCGCTGGCGCGCCAGCAATGGTGATGGGCGACCCGCAGATGGTGCCCAATGAAACCGGCCAAGGTCCGACATTCTCCCCCTCGCGCATTTTCAACGACAAGGCATTCCAATCAGGGGGCGCAGGCATGGCGGGCACGCCGGGCGATCTATTGCGCTTCTTCGAGGCCATGCGAAATGGCGGCGGCGGTGCGGTCAAGCCGGACACCATAGCCCTTGCCTTTTCCAATCGGATCGGCGAGCTCAAGCGCGACGATGCCGGCCAACGTTTCGGTTATCTCGGCGCCATTATCGACGATCCCGTCGCGGCCAATTCACCCTCGGCAAAAGGCACGGTCAATTGGGGCGGCGTCTATGGCCATTCATGGCTTGTCGATCCCATTAATGGGCTTACCATAGTGTCCATGACCAATACGGCGCTAGAAGGCTGTACGGGCCAATATCCCAAAGACCTGATCCGTGCTGTTTACGCCGACCTGACCTGAGGAGCCGAACATGGCCCTGCGCATTGCAACCTGGAACATCAACGGCATCAAGGCGCGCATCGAGCTGCTGCTGCGCTGGCTTGAAGAGGAAAAGCCGGACATTGTCGGTCTACAGGAAATCAAGACCGTCGATGAAGGCTTTCCGCGCGCCGAGATCGAGGCGCTGGGCTATAATATCGAAACCCACGGCCAAAAGAGCTGGAATGGCGTAGCGCTGCTGTCCAAGCTGCCGTTCGATGAGATACATCGCGGCCTGCCCGGCGAAGATGAAGACGAGCAGTCCCGCCTGATCGAGGGCGTATTCTCGGTGGAAGGCGGGGTGGTGCGGGTGTGCAATATCTACCTGCCGAACGGTAACCCGGTGGATACAGAAAAATTCCCCTACAAGCTGCGCTGGATGGACCGGCTCAATCGTTTTGTCGAGGGACGGCTGGAGCTGGAAGAGCCCTTCGTGCTGATGGGTGATTTCAACCTCATCCCTGCCCCCATCGATGCCCATGATCCCGATGCCTGGTGGGGCGACGCGCTCTATCGCCCGGAAAGCCTCGAAAAATTCCGCATTCTGCGCAATATGGGCATGACCGATGCGCTGCGTGCGGTGACGGCAGAAGAAGCCTTCACGTTCTGGGATTTTCAGGCCGGTGCCTGGCGACGCAATGCCGGCATTCGCATCGATCATCTGATGCTGTCGCCGCTGGCGGCAGATCGGCTGGACGATGTGAGCGTGCACAAGGATGTGCGTGGATGGGAAAAGCCCAGCGACCACGTGCCGGTCGAAGGCGTTTTCAGCTTCTGAAACCGCCGTCTCGTTTCACCAAGAACGCAGGTTAACCCCGCGCTAACCCTGTTGCTTAGCGTGGGGTTAGCGAAAAATATCTAATTTTAGCGACCGAACCCAAACGCCCATTGCCTGTTGCTGACTTGCGACAGCGGGCCCGGCGAGGTCGCTCATGCCCCATCCGTTTCGTTCCATTGCTGCTATCGTGCTGACTGCCATCATATTGGCGGGTTGCCTGCCCATGGCCATGTTCGCCAATGGAGGTGGCAATGGCTATTCCGGCCTGCGGCAGGACTGGGGCACCTATGTCAGCTCGAAAGATGTGAACGCGCTCTGCATCTCGCCCAAGCTGAGATTCGTCATCTGGGAGTTCGAAGGGCATTTCGGCAAACGAATCGTGATGAATTCCGGCTATCGCAACGCCTTCCACAATGCCTCGGCGGGCGGGGCGGAGAATTCCTATCATACCAAGTGCATGGCTGCGGATTTCTACATTCCCGGCGTGCCCAAGGAGCAGTTGATCGCCTTTGCCCGGCAGACCGACAGCGTTGGCGGGCTTGGCTGCTATCCCGGCCGAAACTTCATCCATGTGGATGTGCGCGACAAACCACGGGGCCGTCGTGGCCCGGTCACCTTCTCCGGCTGTTGAAAACTTCGCCTTCTGAAAATTTCTACACAGGATCAAGGTGAAAGGGGTTGCGCAATCAAACGCACCCCACTATACGACGGCCATCGCGCTGATGCGCCCTTCGTCTATCGGTTAGGACGGCACCCTTTCACGGTGCAGAGAGGGGTTCGATTCCCCTAGGGCGTACCATTCCTTCCTTGCAGGTCAGCAAGCGGGCGGTACTTTTTCTAGCGTTGACTGTGCGCCCATCGTCTAGCGGTCAGGACACCGCCCTCTCACGGCGGGAACAGGGGTTCGATTCCCCTTGGGCGTACCAAATCTCCAAAATCAGAATTTGATGGTTTGCAGGCTCGCGTTTTTCGCGGGCTGATTGCTGCTGGAAGACCTGTGTCAGCATCGCCTGATAGGCGCCTATTGGTTTGGCAATCCTCGTCCCCTGCCCTGCGTGCTGCTATGCAGGGCCACAGCGCTGCAGTCATCATTGCCCGCCCCTGTCGGACCCTCATTCAGACAAAAGAAAACCCCGCCGAAGCGGGGTTCAATTTTTCGGCTTGAGAGCCGCTTAGTGGCGACCAGCAGTGTGCTGACCGCACCAGTCGTCGTTCTTCACAGTTGGCCACACTGCGGCGGGCTTTTCAGCAGCGGAAGACGGCACAGGCGGATGGGCGCGACAAACGCCAGCGGCGGCATTGCTGTAATCTTCAAAGAAAACACAGGAGGTGCAGGTCGTTGCAGAAGTGGTCATTGCTCTGTCCTAATTCAGATAATTTTAGTCATGAAATCGTGTGATTTCAATGTCATAAGGAATCTAACTTAGAACCAATCTAAACTTCAAGCGCTTTCTTTGGATTCATTCTAAAGTGCGCACCGATGAGCAAGAGCACCAGGTCTTTCACAACCTGTGGCCGGTAAACGTCACTTCAAAATGAGCAGAAGAGCCATCTAATGCAGCGTGGTTGGGGGAATTGTGGCTCCGAGGGCGCTGACGCAGAAAATGCTGCCATTGGCGCGTTCAGCCAGGCCGAGATTGAGCAATTGTTCGCCCAGTTCCGCGGGCAGAGGGCACGGGCCTTCCTGTGTAAGAATGGCAAGCGCGCGACGCTGGGGCAGCGTGAGATTGGTCCAGAGCAAGTTCATTTTTTGGCCTCTCCTGTTTGATGCAAGCAATGCCGCAGGAGAGGCTCGGTTCCGCCACGGCGGAAAGTTGATCATGGGCGGGTGACCCGCCCGATCAGGGTCTCACGCAGCGCCCGGCCCCGGATCGGTTTCGGGAGGGTTATTGGCAACACGGAGCACCTTGAGGCGATGGGCCCTGCCGTTCGGGTCAGTCCATGACATGACATCGCCCGGACGCAGCCCCAGCAGGGCCGCGCCGTGCGATGACGTGACGGAGAGACGATAGGCCCGGTCCTCATCCGCCGCTTCAGGTAGAACCAGCTTGATCACGCACTCTTCTCCCGGGATGGGGCGATAACGCACGACGCTGCCCAGCCGCACCACATCGGGCGGCAAGGCGGCGTCGTTGACGACGCGCGCCCGGTCCAGCTCAAAGAGCAGGAAATCGGTGCTGTCGACGTCATGCCCGATATCGGTCAAAGCGGCGACGGTGAGGCGTTTGTGCTCCTGCTCGCCGACGAGAATATCGGGCGACGGCATCCAGTCCTGCAACGAGATCGTCGTCATTTTACATTCTGCTCCTTTACTGGCGACAGAGTTTGCCCTGCGCCGGGCCGGTCAAAAATCGCAAAGAGATGTTGGGGCGGCATTCCCGGCGCCCGATAATCTCGCAGGCACCAGGGACAGCGGCGGGCAGCACGTGGGCGTGGTCCCGCGCATGAGCGGCAGAACCTGAGGGCAGGCATTTTAGTCTCTCCTTTCCACTCAAAGATTCGAGGTGCGGGCAAAGGCTTCCATCAGCGCCTTGCGGTCTTCGAGCGAAGACAGGCGGATGGTCATGGTCTCGGTCTTGATCGGGGTCTGTGGCGGCAGGCTGTAGAGCATCTGCGGCACATTCTCATCGGCCCATGTCTTGAAGCGGGAAAGCTTGTGGCTGCCGGTGATGGGAAGGGTGACGGAATATTTGAAGGTCATCGTGTTCAGGTCTTCATAACGTGCAGCAAAGCCCCCAAGCGCGAGCAAGGAGGGCGTGATCTGCAATTATTTCGGGAATGTGGGACGTTATCCTGGTGCCGCTCTTGCCCATCGGGCAGGTAGTGACACCAGGCAATCAGCCTTGCTTGAGGCGACGGCCCTGAACTGAAGCGACGATTACAAAAATGCGGCTCATGGCCACTATCATGGCCATATCCTGCACTTTGTCAAATCCGCCAAAAGGCTCGGTCAGGCGGGAAGTTTTTCGACATGATGACGCCCGATCGGAACAATCATCGGGGTGTCGGAAACCGGATCGACGACGATGCGGGAGGTCATGCCGAAGACGTCCTTGACGATCTGTTCGGTAATGACTTCGACGGGACGTCCCTCGGTCACGATCGTGCCGGCCTTCATGGCGACGATGTGGTCGGCATAGCGGCAGGCGAGATTGAGGTCGTGAAGCACGACGACAACTGTTCGACCGCCGGTCTTGACCAGATCGGTCAGCAGATCGAGCACTTCAACCTGATGGTTGATGTCGAGGAAGGTCGTGGGTTCGTCGAGCAGCAGCAGGTCGGTTTCCTGCGCCAGCGCCATGGCGATCCAGACGCGCTGGCGCTGGCCACCGGACAGTTCATCAACGGGGCGATCCGCAAGCTCCAGCGTATCCGTTGATTTGAGTGCCTGCGCGACGGCGGCGTCGTCCTCCGGCGTCCAGCGGCGGAACCAGCCCTGATGCGGGTAGCGGCCACGCCCGACCAGATCGGTGACGGTGATCGCATCGGGCGCGATAGGGCTTTGCGGCAGGACACCGAGAATGGTGGCCACCTCGCGGGTCGGCATCTGGTGGATGGGCTTGCCATCCAGATAGACGGCGCCGCGCGTGGGCGTCAGCAGGCGCGCCAGACCTCGCAACAAGGTCGACTTGCCGCAGGCATTGGCGCCGACGATGACGGTAAGCTTGCCGGCGGGCAATGACAGATCGAGCGCGGAAACGATCTTGCGCTCGCCGTAACCCAGATCGAGACCGGCAGCGAGAAGCTGGTGACTGGCGGACATTGTTACATCACTCCGATCAGTTTACGCGGCCGGACCGGCCGGAGGCCATCAACAGCCAGAGCAGGAACAGCGCCCCGAAGGCACCGGTGACGACGCCGACGGGCAATTGGGTATTGGGCAGCAGGTGCTGGGCGATCAGGTCGGACGCCAGCATGACGAGCGCACCCACGAGAGCGGCTTGCGGGAAGCCGCGCCCTGCCCCATTGAGCATGCTGCGGGCCAGCGGGCCGGAAACGAAAGCGACGAAACCGACCGGGCCGACCGCGGCGGTGGCAAAGGCCGCAAAGCCGACAGCGACCAGCATGAGCCCGAGGCGGGTAAATTCAACCTTGGCCCCAAGCGAGCGGGCCGTATCATCGCCCAGTTCCATGGCATCGAGCCCGCGCAGCAGGGCAATCATGGCTGGTATCAACACCAGCAGAGCGCCGCCCAACACGATGCTATCGCCGGGCCGCGATGCATTGAGACTGCCCACCAGCCAGGCCATGGCCTGTTGCACTTCGGTGAGGCGGGCGCGGGTGAACAGATAGGAGATCACGGCGGCGAGCATTGCCGCCATGCCGATCCCGATCAGCACAACGCGATAGGCCGTCACCCCATTGCGCCAGGCGAGGAGATAAATGGCGAGCGCAGTAATAACGGCACCGCCAAAGGCACCGAACGAGACGGCCGTGCCCGACCACCCCAGAATAATGATGCAGAAGACGGCGGAGGCGCTGGCGCCATGGGCGATGCCGATAATATCGGGGCTGGCCAATGGGTTACGCAAAAGAGTTTGGAAAATGATTCCGGCCAGCGCGAAGGATGCCCCGGACAGGATTGCCAGAATGGCGCGCGGCAGGCGGACCTGCAGCACGATGAAATCGACGCCGCGATCGGTGAGGCCCGTAAAGGGCGAGAGCAGCGAGCGGATCACACCGTCGACGGGGACAGGGTAATCGCCCAGATAGAGGGCCAGCGCGAAAACAAGCAGCAGCGTGACAAGCAGGAAAAGCGTCACATTGCGGCGGCGGTCGGCAGAGCGAGTGCGCGTCTGGACGATGCGCATGATGTCGAGCGCCGAGGTCATAGCGCCGCGAGCTTCCTGCGCCGCACTAGCGCAATGAAGAAAGGCGCACCGACAAAGGCGGTGACGATGCCGACCTGTACCTCACCGGGCGGAGAAATGACGCGTCCGATAATGTCGGATCCAAGCAGCAGAATGGGCGCCATCAGCATGGAATAGGGCAAAATCCAGCGATAGCCGGGGCCAGTTATGGCGCGGGCGACGTGGGGCACGGTGAGACCCACAAAAGCAATAGGCCCGGCTGCGGCAGTGGCCCCGCCCGCCAGAATAACAGCAGCAAGACCTGCCAGACCCCGCGACAGGCGAAGACGCTGACCCAGGGCGCGGGCCACATCGTCACCCATGGAGAGACCATCCAGCATACGCGCCGTGGCGAGCGCCAGAAGAACGCCGATCACCAGAAAAGGCGATACCTGCAAAACGATGTCAATGGATCGCCCCGCCAGCGAGCCGACCTGCCAGAAACGCACCTCATCGAGCGTGCGCGGGCTGGTCAGCAGAATGGCGCTGATGACCGATTGCAGCACTGCGGTAATGGCAGCACCGGCCAGGGCCAGTTTAATCGGCGTTGCGCCTTCGCGGCCAAGCGAGGCGACGGAATAGACGATAAGCATGGCCAGCCCTGCCCCGATAAAGGCGAGCCACACATAAGTCGAAAGCTGTGTCATGCCAAAAAGGGCGACGCCAAGAACGACCGCGAGGGCGGCACCGGCATTGATGCCCAGAATGGACGGGTCTGCCAGCGGATTGCGCGTTGCGCCCTGCAGCACGGCACCGGACAGGCCGAGTGCTGCGCCAACCAGAAGACCGACAATAGTGCGTGGCAGGCGCAAATCCCAGATGATGCGGTGTTCCGTGCTGGAAGCATCATAGGCGGTGATTGCCTGCCAGACCGATCCAGGCGGTATCGGGCGCGCGCCAGTGGTAAGCGAAAGCAGAGCTATCACGACCAAGGCTCCGGCGAGCAGAAGGAGGCCCAGCGTGAGCCGGGCCGCCTTATATTGTCGATCCGAAACCGGAGCCGTCATAGCAGATCAGGGCGTGAGATCGGCGTCAGCAGCGTTGATTGCGGCCGTCAGCTTGTCGAGTTCACGCGCATAGGCAGCGTAATTGCGCAACCAGTAAGCTGGCCAATCGGTGACCTGACCTGCTTCAGCAGCCTTCATCAGTGTCCAAGTCGGCTGCGCCAGCGCCGTCTTCATCGTCTCTTCCGAGCGGTTATCGACGAGGATCAGATCAGGCTGGTACTTGTCCACCACTTCCCACGACAGCGTTTCCCAATAGCCTCGGTCGTCCGCGATTTCAGGGCTGATGATGTTCAGCCCCCAGGCGGTAAAATCCATCAATTCCGAGGCGCCTTCGACAGCAGCCACATACAGCGCATCGGTGCCGGCCCACACAGCCAGACTGGTCAAACCGGGCTTATCAGCAACCGCAGACTTGAAGGCGTCAAGGGAGGCGGTAAAGGTGGTCTTGGCCTCGGCAATACCGGGCTCGGACAGGTCAGCGCCAAGGCTAGCCGCCAAAGCCTCATAATCTTCGATCAGCGTCAGAATGGACGCTCCCTGCTCAGGCCCCGTAAGAGGAGCAAGCGCGCTCAAGGACGCGTTGACGTCGGCACCACCGCTCCAGACAGTTTCCAGCGGCCAGTATTCGGCAATGATCAGGTCCGGGGTCAAAGCTGCGGCCTTTTCGATATCCACTTCGCCCCAGGCCTGACCGATGATTTCGATGCCGGTCAGGTCAAGACCCTGAAGGGCCTTGGCGTCAGCAACGGCGCTGTCGGCGTAGATGCCCACCGGGCGAATGCCGAGCGGAATGAGACCGGCAGCAGCGTCCTGGCTGGCGATAATGCGGACCGGGACTTCATCAAGGGTCACTGTCTGACCGTCACCACCGGTGAACGTCCAGGCGAAAGCCGGAATAGCAGTGGAAACGAGAAGAGACAGAGCGAGCGTGGCTGCACGAAACATGGCTTGGACCATCCGATTTGTGATGGCGGTTCCGTATCTGTGCTAAGATGATCGGTCAAGTCATGTTATGACGTGATGCATGGAATACAGCCTTCGCCGAACAATATCGCCGATCGTTACAGTCCCGCGCATCATCTTTGGGTTCAAAGCAATGCCCGGGCGCAAAAGGGACAGCCGGACCTTTGGCCCGGCCCCTGCTATTCCGGCCGACGGTATTGATAGATGCCCACGTCGATCGAGCCTTCAGTGAAGCCCGCCTCGCAATAGGAGAGGTAGTAGACCCATTTCCGCCTGAATGTCTCGTCGTAGCCAAGCGGAGCAATCATGGGCCAGCGCTCCAGAAAACGCTCGCGCCAAAGGCGCAGGGTGCGTGCATAGGACAGGCCGAAGGTTTCGACATTTTCCAGCACAAGGCCATAGCGATCGCCAAATTCCTTCATCACCGCCTTGGTCAGCAGCATGCCACCGGGGAAAATATAGCGCTGGATGAAATCGGGGCCCGAACGATAAGCGTCGAAATCTTCTTCGCGGATCGTAATGGCCTGAATGGCGGCAGTACCGCCCGGCTTCAGCCGATCATGGACGGTCTGGAAATAGCTGGGCCAGTTATCCTCGCCCACGGCCTCGATCATCTCGATGGAGCCGATATGATCAAACTGCCCCTCGGTGTGGCGGTAGTCCTCGAAAACCAGCGTGGCATATTCGTCGAGCCCCTGACGTTTGAGGCGTTCGAGACCGAATTTCAACTGTTCGGCGGAAAGCGTGATGCCGCGCAGATTTGCCTTGTAATCGCGGGCGACCGTTTCGGCGAAGCCACCCCAGCCGCAGCCGATTTCCAGCACGGATGAGCCTTCGGTGACACCCGCCATATCGGCGACGCGGCGATATTTGGCCAATTGCGCTTCTTCCAGACTCTGATCGCCGGAGGTGAAAACCGCCGAGGAGTAGGTCATGGAAGGGTCAAGCCATTGCCCGTAAAAGTCATTTCCGAGGTCATAATGCTCGGCAATGTTCTTCTTGGAGCCTTCCAGCGTGTTGCGGCGCGACACATGGTAATGCAGGTCCGAGGCCGCGCGATGGAAGAAGCCCTTGTTGGCATTGTCGAACATGTCGCGGTTTTGCAGGAAAAACCGGAACAGCGCCGTAAGGTCATCGACCTCGATATCGCCATTCATATAGGCAGCGGAAAAGCCCACCGTGCCGCGCTGCATGGCTTCGTTGATCACCCTGAAATTATTGAGGCGCAGCGTGGCGTGTTCGCCCGTGCTCGGCTCGCCCACGGTGCGCGTCTGGCCGTTGGGGAAGATCACCGTCAACGAGCCACGCGACGGCTTGCCGATAAGGCGAAAACCGATTGTGTCCACCAGCCATGACGTAAAGTGCGTCCAGATGGAGGTGCCGGTTCGGGAATGTTCAATGGCAGTTTTTGTCATGTGCGCCGCCAGGTCCAGCTAAAACGTCAGCAGGCGGGCGAAAAAGCTGCCGCCTGATTTCCAGCGTCAGAGGCGCCTGGACTGGAGCGAAACGCCCCTCCCCTTGACGCCGAGGTTATAGTTTAGCCGCGATGCAGGCAGATGCAAGCGGCGGTTAATCAGACGGGCCGGGCAGAACTCGGCTCAAATGCTAATACGGATGAATGGGCCGTTTGGATCCATCGGCGCAATCAGCGCGGAGGGCGGGCAATGTCCAAAAGGCGAAACTGGACCTGTTCGCGGCCCTGATAGTGGTCCAGCGAGAGCGAACCGGCAAAGTGCAATGGCTGGTCGTTATCGCGCATCAATGTATCGCCAAGCGGGGTTCCAGCGGCGCGGAAGGCAATGGCTTTGAGCTTGGCGCCATCATCAGAAGCCAGCGAAAAGCTGACATGACCGCCCTTTCCGACAACCTGCGGAAAGCGGGCCCGGTGCGCCGGGAAGACAAAAACGGGCGATGGATTGCCCGCGCCGAACGGCCCGGCTTTTTCGACGGCATGAAGCAGGCTGAGCGTCGCACCGCGCGCCGTAAGCGCTGCATCGATCCTGAGTGCCGAGGCGGCCCGGGCCGACGTGACGCTGGCAACCAGCTTTTCCGCAAGGAAGGCGCGGAACGGCCCCATGTCGCCGGGGCGCAGCGAGATGCCTGCCGCCATGGCGTGGCCGCCACCCTTGGGAATGAGGCCGCTATCGACCGCCTCGATCACCGCCGAGCCCAGATCGACGCCGGGCATGGAACGACCGGAGCCGGTGCCGCTGCCGTCCGGGTTCAGAGCAATGGCAAAGCTGGGGCGCTCGAAGCGCTCCTTGAGCCGCGCGGCAATGAGACCGACCACGCCGGGATGCCAATTGGCCGAGGCCAGTACCAGAACCGGTGGTCCCTCGCCCGATCCGATCTCGGCCTCGGCAGTGGAGCAGGCTTCCTCTACTGCCTCGACCTCGATGCGCTGGCGCTCGGTATTGAGTTCATCGAGCCGCGCAGCGATGACCATGGATTCGTGTTCATCATCCATGGCCAGGAGCCTTGTGCCGAGAGCCGCGTCCCCAATCCGGCCACCGGCATTGATGCGCGGGCCCAGCAGAAAGCCGAGATGGTATGGATTGAGCGGCCCGTTAATGCGCGCAGCGAGTCCAAGCGCAGCCAGACCCGGCTTTTCCCCTTTGCGCGCAACTTCCAGACCGCGCAACACAAAGGCCCGGTTGAGCCCAATAAGAGGGACCACATCGCAAACCGTTGCCAGCGCTACCAAATCGAGCAATTTCAACAGGTCCGGAAGACCGGTAACGCCACGATTGCGCAAGGTGCGATTGACGGCAACCAGCACCATGAAGGTGACGCCGGCAGCGCAGAGATAGGACAGACCGGAAATATCGTCCGGCCGGTTTGGATTGACCAGCGCATTGGCGGGCGGCAATTCATGATCCGCCAAGTGGTGGTCGATAACCAGCACATCAGCGCCCCGCTGGCGCGCGTGAGCGATCGGCTCCTCGCTGGTGGTGCCGCAATCGAGCGTGATGACGAGGCTGGCGCCAGCGTCGATCAGCTTGTCCATGGCCGCGACATTGGGCCCATAGCCTTCAAAGATGCGATCTGGAATGTGAACCTGCGGCTCAAGGCCGAAATGGCGCAGAAAGCGCAACATAAGCGCGCAGGAACAGGCGCCATCCACATCATAATCGCCGAAAAGCGCAACGGATTCTTTGCCGGTGATGGCGTTGGCGAGGCGCCCGGCCAACTCGTCCATGGCTGTGAGTGTCGACGGATCGGGCATCAACACGCGGATCGAGGGATCGAGCCAGGTTTCGGCCTCATCAATTCCAACGCCCCGCGCCGCGAGGATACGCGCCACGATGTCGGAAATCCCGGTGCGCTGGCTGATTGCCGTGGCGTTTCGCGCCGCAGCCAGATCAAGCCGATCCACCCAGGCACGGCCAGTCACCGATTGGGTGATGTCAAGAAATGGGCGCGCGGTTTCAGGCATGACGCAGGGTTAGGAGATTTTCGTCAGAGTGGGAAGGGCTTCGTCTCTAGCGCGCATGCCTTGCCCTGATCCAGCGCGTGGTCTGGCTCCAGCTCCGCATGACAACGGTGCTGGTATCGACCGTGTTGCGCCGCAGTTTCACGCCATCGACCAGCGAGCCGTCGGTTATCCCGGTTGCCGAAAACAGCACATCGCCGGAGGCAAGATCGGTGACATCGTAAATGCGGTTGGGATCGGTTATGCCCATTTCCTGGGCGCGCAAGCGCTTGTCGGGCGTGTCGAGGATCAGCTTGCCCTGCATATGCCCACCAATGCAGCGCAGGGCCGCAGCAGCAAGAACGCCTTCGGGCGCGCCGCCGGAGCCGAGATAGATATCCACTCCGGTGTCTTCAGTGTTCACGGCGTGAATGACGCCGGCAATGTCACCGTCGCTGAGCAGCTTGACCGAAACGCCGGCCGTACGTAGCTCTTCGAGCAGGCCCGCATGGCGCGGACGGTCGAGTACGATGGCGGTGATTTCCGAAACGGGCACGCCCTTCGCTTTTGCCACGGATTTGACGTTTTCGGTGGCGGACCATTCGATATGCACGGTCTCGGGCGAATAGTCCGCGCCAATGGCAATCTTGTGCATATAGGCGTTGCGGGCAACGTTGAGCAGGCCGCCGCGTTCGGCCATGGCGAGAACGACAAGGCTATCGGGCTGGTTCTTGGCGCAAAGGGTGACGCCTTCGAGCGGGTCGACGGCAATGTCGACCTCAGGCCCCTGCCCTGCGCCAACCGGCTGGCCGACATAAAGCTCGTCACATTCAAACTGCTCGCCTTCGCCAATGACGATGCGGCCGGAAATGGCGACGCGGTTCAATTCGGATTTCATGGCGCTGACGGCGGCGTCGTCAGCGGCTTTTTCGTTGCCCTTGCCGCGCCATTCGGCGGCAGCAATGGCGGCGCGTTCGGTTACACGCACCATTTCAAGCGTCAGCGTACGATGGAGATTGGCAGCGTTCTTGCCGTCTTCGACTTTGCTGAGCTTCATATTCTCTTACCCCCGGAGCCATCCGCCCCGTGGGCTTCAGAGCTTTTCAATGCGGATCAGTTGTGGCGTTCCGACTATGAACCCGTCTGCGGCGATCTCTGCAAGCGCTTCGCGCACGGATGATTCCAAAGTCTGTTGAGTAATCATCACGACGGTGCGTGCAGAGGTGCCATCGGGCGCAATTGCCTTAGCGTTCAAGTCCGACCGCTGGATGACGGAATCGATGGAAATCGACTTATCCCCCATGCGCGTGGCAATAGCCGCCAGCGCGCCCGGCACGTCCTTGGCATTGAGGCGGATATAGAAGCCGCCCTCATGGGGACGCATCGGCGCCTCGATATATGGCAGCAATTCATCGCTTGGCACCCCAAGCGGCGGCACCCTGGTGCCGCGGGCAATATCGAGAATGTCGGAGAGGACTGAAGACGCGGTGGGCGGGCCACCTGCGCCGGGACCGGCCAGCAGAAGCTCGTGCACATGGTCGGTTTCGAGCGCCACCGCGTTCATCACGCCATCGACACCGGCAATGGCGCTGCCTTTGGGCACGAAGGTGGGGTGAACCCGCTGCTCCACCGCGTCGCCTACACGCTCGGCAATGCCCAGCAGCTTGATCTTGTAACCGAGGTCGGCGGCAACCTGAATGTCGTGCTGGGTGATCGAGGAGATACCCTCGATACGCATCCGATCCGGTGCGATTTCGTAGCCGAAGCAGAGCGTGGCGAGAATAGACAGCTTATGAGCCGTGTCGAAACCCTCGACGTCAAAAGTCGGGTCGGCCTCGGCATAGCCCAGGGCCTGGGCGTCCTTGAGGCAGTCGGCAAACGAAATGCCCTCATTGCCCATGCGGGTCAGGATATAATTGCAGGTGCCGTTCATGATGCCGAAAACCTTGGCGATGCGGGCGGACCCCAGACCTTCGCGCAGGGTCTTGATGACAGGAATACCCCCGGCAACGGCGGCTTCAAAACCAAGCTGGGCCCCAGCCTCTTCGGCCATGCGGGCCAGCATGACGCCATGCTTGGCGAGCAGCGCCTTGTTGGCGGTGACGACCGGACGGCCAATTTCGAGCGCCGCCTTCACCGCAGCGAGAGCCGGACCATCTTCGCCACCAATCAGCTCAACGAACAGATCAATCCCGTCCCATTTGGCCAGGGCCACCGGATCGTCGAACCATTCAAGCCGGGAAATATCGATGCCGCGATCGCGGGAACGCGAGCGCGCGGCAACGGCAACGACCTCCAGTTGGCGGCCAAGTTTTCGCGTCAGCTCGCCGCCATCCTTTTGCAGGATACGCACCAGCGTTGCACCGACATTGCCGAGACCGGCAACGCCGATGCGCAATGGGGCCTGGCGGTCGGTTTCACCAAAATCCGACATGGCCTTGAGGATGCGAGCGCGGGTTTCGGTGCGCGGCTCGCGCCCATCGCGCAGGTCGAAGACGAAGAGCGGATCCCCCGCAACAATGCGACCGAAACGGGTGGGTGTCCAACCCCGTGCGGAAATGAAGGATTCAACGGCTTGGCGGAAAGATTGGATGTCGCTCATGGTGGCGCCATCTGCATAGGAAATCGCCTAGAGGTCAATAGGAGTTTTAGTAGGAATTGGGGCCGACACCATGGTCGGCCCCTTGTTTTTCAGTTTGCCTTGGCGGCGTGGCCGATCAGCTTGATATATTGCGGATAGCCCCATTTCAGCGACAGGGCGCTGGGCGGGGAAACCGAGTTGATCAATTCTGCACCGGTGATATGCGCAACGGCGCCCTTTGCGACCTGCGGGGCCAGAGCGATGACGGAATTGCTGTAGAAAGCAGCGTCGTCTTCGTCAGTTTCAAAATAGGAAATCAGGACGTCACTGGTGAGCTGGTCGAGATTTTCGTAGCTCAGCATGAAGTAGAGGTCGTTTCCGTTGGCAAGGTCGCTGACGCTCGGCGCGGATGTAAGCCCTGCATCGACCAGAAAACGGACGCGGGAATCGAGATTGCCATAGACGTTGATCTCCCCATTCCACTCGGCAATGGTTGCGAAGGTCTGGGTGGCGAGTTCGGGATATTTTGCGGTTTCATCAAGGATGAACTGCTCCAGCTCCGCGACCAGCGCTTCCGCTTCGGCCTTCTTGCCCATGGCTTCACCAGTGATGGTGATCGTGTCCTGCCAGGACGTATCCCAAGGCGTTTCAGGGAATGGAACCACAGGCGCCAACCCGCTCAATACATCGTACTGATCTTCCGTCAGGCCGGAATAGACGGCGAGGATCAGGTCCGGCTGCAAGGCCGCAATGGCTTCCACAGGCGGCTCGCGGCCACTGTCGGGCAGAATTGTGGGGAAGTCTGCACGAAGCGCAGCGACGGCATCCTTGGTCCAGCTCAGCGCACCATTCTCATCGCCGCCATAGCCGAAATAGGGGATGCCAACCGGCACTTCACCGAGCGCGATGACCGCGTCCTGGCCAGCCCAACCCCAGGTCACAATACGCAGCGGTTTGGCCGGAATGGTTGTTTCGCCATAGGCGTGGGAAATGGTGACGGGGAAAGACTGTGCATGTGCGGCAGTGACAAAGCTCAGGCCAGCGAAAACCGCGGACAGAGCGAGGGAGCGGAAAGACATCAGATCACCTTTTACGTGGAGATGGCTCTCTCTACAAAAGTTGATTTATGCTGTCATGTATTATTTGATAGGAAGCGCAGCGCTGTCCGCGCCCTAGTTGATGGGTGCCATCAGGATCGACGGACGAGCAGAACCATTGCTTCGTAATGGTCGGTTTGCGGAAACATGTCGAACAGGCGGATGCGCTGCGGTGCATAGGCAGGCATGGCGGCGATGTCGCGGGCGAGACTTAGCGCATTGCAGCTCGAATAGATTATCGTGGGGACGCCAGACGCCTCCAGCGTTGCGCATAGCACGTCTCCGAGGCCACGACGCGGCGGGTTCACGATGATCGCATCTTGCGTTTCACCGGCAATGAGCGCTGTGGCATCGCCTACGGCAAAGGTCACATCCTCAAGTCCGGCCTCGAATGCGCTGAGTTGTGCCGAAGCGACGGCAGGCGCACTGACTTCCACACCATGTACCGAGCGTCCGGGCGCGGCGACATGCAGGGCAAAGCCACCAACGCCGCAATAGAGGTCCCAAACGGATTTGGCTTCGACCTCATCGAGCCATTGCCGGGCCTGCGTATAAAGGCCCGTCGCAATTTCGGTGTTGGTCTGGAAGAAGCTGGCAGGCCGCAAATGCAGCACCAGATCACCGAGGCGCATGGCAAGCGTTTCGCTGCCACTGAGCAAAATTTCCTCGTCGCCCTCAAGCACCGCCTTGTGCTCGGGCAGGAGATTGACGGTAACGACCGAAAGGTTTGGCAATTCGGCCAGCAGGCTCGGCAGATGCTTTTGCATTCGCCCCAACGCCTCGGTCGAGCGCAGCACGAAACGCAGCATCAATGCGTCATCGGGAGATTCGGTCAGCAGCACATGCTTGAGTTCTCCGCGGCGGGCAGACACATCGTAAGGCGACACCCGGGCACGCGTAATAAACGCCACAATCGGCGCGAAGGCAGAACGCAAACCGGGCGAGAGGATGCCGCAACCGGTGAGGTCGATGCCCTGGAGTGACGCATCCAGAATGCCGAGCGTCGGATGTTCCGCTGTGCCGCCGACGACCATCTTTGCCTTGTTGCGAAAGCCATCTGGGCGGCTCTGCATTGGGGGCAGCCAGATTGCTTCGGGCCATGCGGCAAGAAGCGAGCGCGCATGGCTCATTTTATCGGCGAGTTGGTCGTTGTACGGCGTGCCCATGAAGGTGCACGAACGGCATAGGCCCTGATCGAAATAGCCGCACTGCATGGCGGCGCTCACACCTGCATCCACCCCACTATCCCAAAGCATGGAAGGAGGCGGGATTGCCGCCCCCTGATTTTGCACTCTACTTTGTCGCGTTGGCGAGGGGCACGACATTGCCCTGTGTCGCCTTGCCGCCCAGGAACTTCTTGATGTTCCGTGCGGCCTGACGGATGCGATGTTCGTTCTCGACAAAGGCGAGGCGGATATATTGATCGCCATATTCGCCGAAGCCCACGCCGGGCGCGACACCGACGCCGGTTTCCTGAATCAGCAGCTTGGCGAATTCCAGCGATCCCATATGCGCATATTCGGCAGGGATTGGCGCCCAGGCAAACATGGTTGCCTTGGGAACAGGAATATCCCAGCCAGCGCGACCAAAGCTTTCCACCATGACGTCGCGGCGCTGCTTATAAACCTTGCGCACATCTTCGATCACGTCGTCAGAGCCGTTCAGCGCGGCCACGGCGGCGACCTGAATGGGCGTGAAGGCACCGTAGTCGAGATAGGATTTGACGCGGGCCAGCGCGGCAATCAGGCGCTCATTGCCCACGGCGAAGCCCACACGCCAGCCGGGCATGGAATAGGTCTTGGACATGGAGGTGAATTCGACGGTTATGTCGATAGCGCCGGGCACCTGAAGCACGGATGGCGGAGGGGCGTCTTCGTCAAAATAGATCTCGGAATAGGCGAGATCGGAGAGAATAAAGATGTCGTTCGCCTTACAATATTTGACGACCTCGGCGTAAAAATCGAGATCGGCTGTATAGGCGGTCGGGTTTGCCGGATAATTCAGCACCAGCGCGATGGGCTTGGGAATCGAGTGCCGCACGGCACGATCCAGCGAACGCATGAAATCCTCGTTCGGATCGGCCGGCATGGAACGAACAACACCGCCGGACATGATGAAGCCGAAGGAATGGATCGGATAGGTAGGGTTGGGCACCAGTACCACGTCACCGGGCGCGGTGATGGCCGAGGCCATATTGGCAAAGCCTTCCTTGGAGCCGAGCGTAGCCACAACCTGCGTATCGGGGTTGAGCTTCACGCCGAAACGGCGACCATAATAGCTCGCCTGTGCCTTGCGCAGGCCGGGAATACCGCGCGATGTCGAATAGCGATGGGTGCGGCCGTCCTTCACCGTTTCCTGCAGCTTGGAAACGATATGCTCGGGCGTGGGCATGTCGGGATTGCCCATGCCAAGGTCGATAATATCCACCCCCTCAGCGCGCAACTTGGCCTTGATGGGATCGATATGGGCAAACACGTAAGGGGGAAGACGGCGGATGCGGTGAAAATCTGTGCTCATATTGTCCTCGGTGGCCCCAAAGGAGCCTGAACTTGGCCGCGACGCGCCCAAGAAGCGCCATGCCCCTATTTGCGGGGCCGATTATCGCGGAATTATGGTTTTAGACGGGTTAAACGCCCAAAATTTTGGGCGGAGACAGCGATATTCGGCTCTTCCCGGCCAGCTCGTGGCCTTTGGGAAGAGCTATCGGGCGTTTGCCGCTGCGGCAGCCACGCGGGCGGCCGCCGGATTGCCGGCGAGCAAAGCTCCAAACCCTGCAATTGCGAACGGAGACGCCATGTCTCTTGCCCTTTAGAAATGTCTTCTGTTACCACGTTGCGACGCGGCTACCGACTTTAATATGTTCTCCGGCCTGCCTTGTAAATGCCACCGCGCCTTTACATGTACGAGCCGGCAGAGGCCGCACGGATAGGAATGTCGGGTAGGTGCATGAAAAAACGCGTAGCGATCGCCACTATCGGTACCGCTGGTGACGTCAGACCCTATCTGGCTCTGGCAAAAGCGCTGAAACAACAAGGACATGATGTGGTCCTTGGAGCAAATGCGGATTTTGAAAGCCTGGTGGTTTCGCACGGCGTCGAGTTCCACAATCTGGGCACCAATATTCAGGACTGGTTGCAGGAATCACGCTTCGACACGGCCATCAGCCAAATGAAGCTGCATCACTTCCCTCAATTGCTGCGCGATGGACAGGCTTTGGTGGAGCGCGCCGCGCGCAATTCCTGGGTGATGGCGCAGGGTGCGGACGCGATTGTCGTCAATATCAATACCAGTTTCGGCATCGATATCGCAGAAGCGCTCAACATTCCGGTCGTCATGACGGCGATGCAGCCGCTGAACCCGACGCGTGAATTTCCGGTCTGTGCGTATGAAGTGCCTGACCTGGGGCCGACCTTCAACAAGCTCAGCTATATCGCCATGAATATTCAGCAGGGCTATTATGACCTGCCGCGCGACCGTGTGCGCAAGGAGCTAATGGGGCTGGGGCCGCGCAAGCGTGGCGGAATATTCAAGGACAGCCTCGGCAATAATCTGCCCACGCTCTATAATTTTTCGTCCATCGTTTCGCCGCGCCCGCGCGACTGGCCACAAACGGCAGTGGTGACCGGGTTCTGGTTCCTCGATGATACGAGTGACTGGGCGCCCTCCCCCGAATTGCAGCGCTTTCTCGATGCTGGTGCCCCTCCGGTCTATATCGGCTTCGGCTCCATGCCGTTCGGGGCGGAGCGCAATACCCAATTGCTCAAATCGGCGCTGGAGAAATGGGGCGGTCGCGCCATCGTTTCGCGCGGCTGGGGCGGCATCAATGCCGATGAATTGCCGGAGACAGTGTTTGCCGTGTCCGAAGCTCCGCATGACAAGCTGTTCCCCCTGGTTGGTGCGGTCGTGCATCACGGTGGCGCCGGAACAACGGCCGCTGGCCTGCTTGCCGGAAAGCCCAGTTTTACCCTGCCTCAGGCCTATGACCAGCGCTATTGGGGCCGCCGCATCCGCGCTCTCGGCTGCGGACCTGCACCCGTGCATCTGCGCACGCTGACCCCTGACGTTCTGGCAGACGCCCTGCATGAGCTGACGACGAACCAGACAATGGCGAGAAACGCCCAAGCCATCGGCAAGGCGCTGTCGGAAGAAGACGGGCTGGAGACGGCCGTGAATTTCATTGAAGCGACAATCGACGCGGCCAAGGCCGGTTCCCGTCGCTTTCCAGTTACCATTTGACCGGCTCCGGTCGACAAGGACGTTCCAGCGCGAGACGTTCAAAGGGGATTAGCACGGTGAAAATTTGCCTCGTTGGCGCAGGTGGCGGCATTGGCCGCCAATTGGTGAAAACCTTCGCATCGGCTCATGATGTCAGTGCGGTTTATCGCACCCTGCCCCAGCATGCTCCTGCCCATATCGAAACCGTGCGCTTTGCCGATGATGACGGGCTGATGCAGGCAATTGGCGACGCCGATGTGGTTGTCCACGCCGCATTGAACACCAAGGCGCGCGGCAAGGATTTCATTCCGACCAATCGTGATGTCACCGAGCGGCTTTTGTCGCTGATCCAACCGGAAACCTGCCGTCTCTTTGTCTATTTCAGTTCGCAGGTTGTTTATGCGGCACTCGACCCGGTGCAGCATCCCGTGCAGGGCGAAGACGCAGAACTGGCTGATCGCCCGGGCCTCGACAATTACACGCGCCTTAAAATCCTTGAGGAAGAGCGGGTTATTTCGGTCTGCCGCGAAAAGGGCATCGACTATCTGATCGTCCGCCCGACAGTGGTCATGGGACCGAATATGCAATGGTCGAGCGGCATTGTCAGCGCCATGCGCATGGCCCCGTTTGGCCTCAAGGGCCGCACCATCAATCTGATTCATGTCGAAGATCTCAGCCACCAATTGCTGGCGCTGATCGAGCGCGGCATCAAAAACACAATAGTCAATCTGGGCGATCTCGACGTCAGCTCCGATGAGTATTTCCGCCATGCGGCAAGCCTGGCGCACCGACCGATGTTCTTTGCGCCAAACTGGCTTTCGGGCGCTGCGGGCCGGGCCATTCCTTCTACGCTCTGGTTCTTCGCGCATAATGTTCAGGTCGCATCTGAAAAGGTACGCCAACTGAGCGGCGTGACGACCAACAGGCAATTGGGCGACTTTTTTGAGCCACCTGCACGGGTGGTTGAGGCCCGCTCGCTCGACACAATTGTCGACATGGTGCGCGCGGGACGCCCTTATCACACGATTGGCCGCGGCTATTTTCTCTGGTTCAACGACAAGTTGGATACCGACCAACTGGTTATGGAGAACTACGCCGGGATTGTCCGCCAGGAGGGGGAGTTCCTGACCGTACGAGCCGGAACGACGCTGCGTGCGGTTCTCGACCATCTGGCACCACAGAACATGACGTTGGGCACCCTGCCCGAGTTTGTCGATATTTCAGCGGGTGCATGTTTTTTTGCCGAGGTACACGGCAGCAGCGCCGACTTTATTTCGATCTACGATCTCATCACCGCAATTCGCTATGTCGACCGCGACGGCGAAGAGAAGTTTTCACAGCGTAATGATTACGAGTGGGACAGGCTGCGCGAAGGCAACGGTATCATCGTGACCGAGGTCACCTTCCGTTGCCGCCCCAATTTCCGGCTGGCCAATGTCATCGAATGGCATCCTGACAGTCAGCTCGAGAGCTATGTCGAAGGCGGTTACCTCGCCAATTTCAGCACGACGGTGCATTGGTATCCCCGAAGCCGGGAGATGATGGTCTATAACGTCAACCCGCTGACCGATGACCATCCCAAGGATCGTGGGCCCTTCGCACCGATGCGCGGATCGCCTGCGGCCATGCAGAAACTATTGCTGTCTCTGCGCCTGCGCGGGCGGTTGCGCATTGTGGGCTATTCCGAGCAGGTGCTGGCGCCGTGGACCGGGGTTCCGGCCAAGCAATTGGTCGGCAAGCTATTCCGGGATGCACGGCGGCGTGTACGCAATATGGAAGTGTGCGTGCCTGATGCATTTGCGGCCTCTTTCATCGCAGGGCTGCGAAAGAAAATTCCGGAAATGAGCCTTACACCCGGTCAGGGCGTGGGCGTTCGTTTCACACGTCAGCCTTCGACGGGGCGCGGGTTTGTTTGGGTGGAAATGACCTCGCGCAATGCCGAGCAGATGCATTCAATGATCGACATCGCCCGAGAGGCCTGTGGCAATGCCTTCTGGATCCATCGGGGCAAATATGTGCCTTCATGGATTGGCATCGATCATCTGTTCATACCGCGAGCCGGCGGTATCGCGCTTGATGTTCCAGCCCAGGACGCAGGCTCTATCGCGCTGCCAGAGCGTAGCTGATCGCTACGCTGGCGATAATTGGCAGAAATATTGCCAGCAGCAGCACGACGAGCAGAACTGTGGATGGCAGGCCCGCGAACGCCGCCAGCAACACGATTACACCTCCAAGCATCATGAGACGGCCCGACCAGCGGTGGGTAATGGTCCAGTTTTTTGGATCACGCAAAGTCCACGGCAAACGAATGCCCGCCACGCGGTTAGGCTGGCTCTTGGGCAGGTAATTGCCGAGGATCAACAGCATAACGCCCATGACGAACGCGATGGCTCGCGGCATATCCAGATCATAGCCCAGGCCGATGGCGATGGTGGCACAGCTCAAAAGAACGGCGAGGCCGAGCACGAAACTATTTGCCGCCTGAATGACATGCCGCCCTGCTTCAACGTCCTTGCTAAACCTCGTGTGCCGAATGATGACGAACAGCCCCAGTACGGCAGCAGCCATGAGAGCAGGAAAGAGCAAGGCGAGTGGTGCCGGAGCAAAATTGTCCGCCACGCCCTCAAGATTCCAATGGATCGGCAAAGTGGAATCCAACGGAACGATGAAGAAACCGGCCAGAGTGACCAATGCCAGAAGCCCAATCAGGGCACGGTTCACAGAATTGAGAATGGGGCGTTCAGTCATTTTTGCGCTCCGTCAGGTCGAATATCCCAGCCAGCGCATCTTCGAGTACGCTGGTGTTGAGGTGATAGATGAGGCTGGTCCCGCGCCGCTCTACGCTGACAAGTTCGGCGTCCTTGAGTTTGCCGAAATGCACCGAAAGCGTCGGTCGGCTAATGTCAAAATGCTCAGCCAGATCGCCAGCGCTCATCGGTCCCTTTTTCAAGAGGGCCAACACCTTGCGCCGCACCGGATGCGACAGAGCCTCAAAAACACTGTTAATGCCCAAGCATCGCCTCATTCGTTATTCTTCTAATTAGTCTAATGGCTAATTAGATGCAAGGCTAATTTGCTGCGGAAATTTTTTAGACTGCAAAGAAAAATGGCGGCCCGGAAGACCGCCATTTTCGTGAGCTGATGTTGGCGCTTTAGTGCGTGATGCTGGCCGCACTATCGTCGGTGGCATCGACCTTGGCCGCAACTGCGGGCTCCGCGTCGAAGTCCCATTCGATGGCCTCAGGCTTGCGCACCAAAGCGCGCTCGATGACCTGATCCATGCGAGAGACCGGAACGATTTCCATGCCTTCCTTGACGATATCCGGGATCTCGGTGAGGTCGCGGACATTTTCTTCAGGGATCAGCACGGTTTTGATACCGCCGCGCAGAGCCGCAAGGAGCTTTTCCTTGAGGCCACCGATGGGCAACACCCTGCCCCGCAGCGTAATTTCGCCGGTCATGGCGACATCATTGCGCACCGGAATACCGGTCATCACCGAAACGATGGCGGTGGCGAGGCCGATACCAGCCGACGGACCATCCTTGGGGGTGGCGCCTTCGGGCAGGTGAACGTGAATGTCGCGCGTATCGAACATTGGCGGCTTGATGCCGTAGTCGATGCTGCGGGACTTCACATAGGCCGTCGCGGCGGTCAGCGATTCCTTCATCACTTCCTTGATGTTGCCAGTGACCGACATGCGGCCCTTGCCCGGCGTCATCACACCTTCGATGGTGAGGATTTCGCCGCCAACCGAGGTCCATGCGAGACCCGTAACCAGACCGACCTGCGCTTCTGCTTCGATCTCGCCATGTTTGAAGATCAGCGGGCCGAGATATTTGGCCAGACGCTCATCATCGATCTCGATCGACTTGACCTTGGTGCGAACGATCTCGGTGATCGCCTTGCGCATCAGCTTGGAAATCTCGCGCTTGAGATTGCGGACGCCGGCTTCGCGGGTATAGCCGCGAATGACCTTCATCAGCATCTCGTCGGAGAGCTTGAACTCGCCGTGAGCAAGCCCGTTTTCCTTGGTCGTCTCGGGGATAAGATGCTGCTTGGCGATCGCATGCTTCTCCTCCTCGGTGTAACCCGAGAGACGAATGATCTCCATACGGTCCATCAGAGGCCCAGGAATGTTGAGCGTGTTCGAGGTGGTCACGAACATCACATCGCTGAGGTCGTAATCCACTTCAAGATAGTGGTCAGCAAACGTGTTGTTCTGTTCCGGATCGAGCACTTCGAGCAGGGCCGAGGACGGGTCACCACGGAAGTCCTGGCCCATCTTGTCGATCTCGTCGAGCAGGAAGAGCGGGTTGGACTTGCCGACCTTTTTCAGCGACTGCACGATCTTGCCGGGCATGGAGCCGATATAGGTGCGGCGGTGACCGCGGATTTCGGCTTCGTCGCGGACGCCGCCAAGGGCCATGCGCACGAATTCGCGGCCCGTCGCCTTGGCGATGGACTTGCCCAGCGAGGTCTTGCCGACACCCGGAGGGCCGACGAGGCAGAGGATCGGGCCCTTGAGCGTGCCGGTGCGGGCCTGCACAGCGAGATATTCAAGGATGCGTTCCTTGACCTTTTCGAGACCGTAGTGATCGGCGTCGAGAACCTTCTCTGCCAGAGCCAGGTCGCGTTTGACCTTGCTCTTCTTGCCCCAGGGCAGGCCCAGAAGCGTATCGAGATAGTTACGGACAACCGTGGCTTCAGCCGACATCGGGCTCATGGACTTGAGCTTTTTGATCTCGGCATCGGCCTTGGCCCGCGCTTCCTTGGAAAGCTTGGTCTTGGCGACGCGATCTTCGAGCTCGGTGATTTCGTTCGCACCTTCCTCGCCGTCGCCCAGTTCGCGCTGGATCGCCTTCATCTGCTCGTTGAGATAGTATTCGCGCTGCGTCTTCTCCATCTGCCGCTTGACGCGGGAGCGGATGCGCTTTTCGACCTGCAATACGCCGATCTCGCCTTCCATCAGGCCGATGACCTTCTGCAGGCGCTCGATCACCGAAATGGTGGTCAGCAGCTCTTCCTTCTCGGGAATCTTGATGACGAGGTGGCTGGCGATGGTATCGGCCAGCTTGCTCGCATTCTCGATCTGACCAACAGCGGCGACCACTTCGGCGGAAATCTTCTTGTTGAGTTTGACGTAGTTTTCAAACTCGGACTGGGCCGAACGGGCAAGCGCCTCGATTTCGGTCGCGTCTTCTTCGGGCTCGGGCAAAGCGGAAGCCTCGGCCTCGAAATAATCGTCGGTCTGCAAATACCGGTCGATGCTGGCGCGATGCAGGCCCTCGACCAGCACCTTGACGGTGCCATCGGGGAGCTTCAGCAATTGCAGGACGGTAGCAATCGTGCCTGTCGGGTAAATCTGGTCGGGCGCCGGATCATCATCCTGCGCGTTTTTCTGCGTCACGACGAGAATGTGCTTGTCATCGCGCATGACTTCTTCAAGCGCCTTGACCGATTTTTCACGGCCGACAAACAGCGGCACGATCATGCCGGGGAAGACGACGATGTCGCGCAGTGGGAGAACCGGGTAAACCCGGTCCCGGCTGGTTTCGCCGGTGGAAGTAACTTCCGACATCACATTTCCTTTCCGGGGCGCGCCGGAGGGAGGATTGGGTGGCACGCCCGTTTGCGACTGCCCAATCCATGAAGGCTGGGCGATTCAGGTTAATAAATAGGGTGGATAGCCCTGCCCGCAAGTCAAGCTTTGCGCTTTTGTGACTGTTACCGTTACTACGCACAGGAGATATGCGCGGATCGACAGAAACAGCAATGTGCCTTGCATGCAGGGCGGGTGCGAAACCTATTGCCCGACGCCGCTGTGCAGATGGTGGAGCAGGTGAACAAGGGCTGCCTGCCTGTTGGCGCCGGTCTTGCGGAAGCATGCCTTGATCTGGTCCCGCACCGTATGCACTGACACATCACGCTGCCGCGCGATCTCCTCGGCTTGCGCACCCTCGCCGATCAGAATGGCAATGGCAATTTCACTTTCGGTGAGACCAAACCGCTCACGCAGGGTTTTGCGCAGCCTGTGGATCGCGTCGTCCTGATGGATGGAAACAAGCAGCATGGGCTCGCCCGACCCCGTTTCGACGCCCACAGGAATATAGCCCAGCCGATCGCTCTCGATACGCGCGTAGCGAATGGTGCGCACATTGCCTTTCTCGTCCTGAGCCCGAACTGACCCGGATGCAGCGCCACGTGACCAACGCAGATTGGACAGCGCGATATCGATGGCAGCATCTGCTTCTGGATCGGAAAAAAGCACACGGCCTGCGTGATCATAGATCAGCACCTGTCCGGCTTCCGCCAAAGCCAGAGCGGCCGAATTGGCGTAACGAACCTGCCGCCTTTGGGTTATGGCCATGACCGCTCCCGCCTTGCCCGGCGCGGTCGGCATGCCCAGAAGGGCGTTGGCGGTACCGTCAAACAGGTTGCGGCCGATTTCGAGCGCCTGACGCATATGCGGCGCGAGCAGGCGAAGCGTCGCCACCCAGTCCTGCTCATGACGCGCATCTCTACGCGTCATGTTTCCACCCAGAACGAAAAAGCGGGACGTATCGCGCGCCAGAACAACCCCCGCGCCGATGCGGATATCGCCCTGCGGCAACAACCAGTCATTGTAGTATTCGGTCTTGATCAGCTCGTCCTGCGGCAGACAATCATCTGACGTCAAAGGCACCCCGACCGGACCGGTCGAAAGGTGCGGCGCCCAGGCGTTTATCGCGCCGTAATGATCGGTATAGGATTGCAGGAAATCCACATCATAGCCGTGATGCAGCGGTTCCAGCGCAAAATTGGTCTTGAAATCAAACCCATAGAGATGGGTTCTGACGAAACCGGCATGCGTGGACAACCGCGTCAGAAAATCCTGCCATTTCGCTTGATCCAATGCAGCGGCAAACAGCACCGAGGTCAGTTCGGCCATTTGCTCCGCGTTCAGATTGCTCACTCTATCCCCCTGTCCAGCAAACAAAATGCAGCCGCACGGGGACAAGTCAAGCAACGTATTGTTGCCAATAAAAAACGCCGGGCACGAAACCCGGCGTTTTAAAAACATTTCACGTATCTATCAGGCCGTTGCGGGCTCTTCTTCCTTGGACCGCTCTGAATAGATGTAGAGCGGACGCACATCCTTGCCCTTAACGACCTCCTCGGAGATCACCACTTCTTCCACACCTTCAAGCGAAGGCAGGTCGTACATGGTATCGAGCAGGATTTGCTCCATGATGGAGCGCAGCCCGCGAGCACCGGTCTTGCGCTCGATAGCCTTCTCCGCAATCGCCTTGAGCGCGTTTTCCTGGAATGTCAGCTCGACCTCTTCCATCTGGAACAGGCGCTGATACTGGCGAACCAGAGCGTTCTTGGGCGCGGTGAGGATTTCGATGAGCGCAGGCACATCGAGGTCTTCCAGCGTCGCAAGGTTGGGCAGACGGCCGATGAATTCCGGGATCAGGCCGAAACGGACCAGATCTTCCGGCTCGACTTCTGCAAGAATCTGGCCGACGCGACGGTCGTTCGGGTCCTTGACGGTGGCCGAGAAGCCGATGCCCGAGCCTTCGCCACGCGCCGAGATGATGCGTTCGAGGCCGGCAAAAGCGCCGCCGCAGATGAACAGGATATTGGTCGTATCGACCTGGAGGAATTCCTGCTGCGGATGCTTGCGGCCGCCCTGCGGAGGCACAGAGGCAACAGTGCCCTCCATGATCTTGAGCAGGGCCTGCTGCACGCCTTCGCCCGATACGTCGCGGGTGATGGACGGATTGTCCGACTTGCGGGAAATCTTGTCCACTTCGTCGATATAGACGATGCCGCGCTGGGCCTTTTCGACATTGTAGTCGGCAGCCTGCAGCAGCTTGAGGATGATGTTTTCCACGTCCTCGCCCACATAACCGGCTTCGGTCAGCGTGGTGGCGTCGGCCATGGTGAAGGGCACGTCGATGATGCGCGCCAGCGTCTGCGCCAGCAGCGTCTTGCCGGAGCCGGTTGGGCCGATCAGCATGATGTTGGACTTGGAAAGCTCAACATCCTGATTTTTGGCTGCGTGGTGCAGACGCTTGTAGTGGTTATGAACCGCGACCGACAGCACCTTCTTGGCGCGAGACTGGCCAATGACGTAATCGTCCAGCACCTTGCAGATTTCTGCCGGTGTGGGCACGCCCTCGGAGGACTTGACCATCGAGGTCTTGTTCTCTTCGCGGATGATGTCCATGCACAGTTCGACGCATTCATCGCAGATGAATACGGTCGGACCGGCGATGAGCTTACGGACTTCGTGCTGCGACTTGCCGCAGAACGAGCAGTAAAGCGTGTTCTTTGAGGTTTCGCCGTTCGTTGTCTCTTTGGACATCCAGTCACTCCCGAGGGCCCATCGGCCCCCAAATTCAAGCGTTATCGCAAACCGTAACGCTCAAGACATAAAGAAAGTCTAAGCCGAAACGACCTTAAAGGCCGTTCCGGCTGGGTGCAATCGCACATGGATCACAGTCCACGGCGCATCAGCATTGTGCTTAACGCGCATCAAGATCAGGCAGATGCCTCTGGTACAGCGCGCTTTTCCAACACGCTATCGATCAGGCCGAAGGACTTGGCTTCTTCGGGCGAAAGGAAACGATCGCGCTCGAGAGCGTTTTCGATTTCCTCGTAAGTGCGGCCAGTGTGCTTCTCATAAATCTGATTAAGACGACGCTTCAAGCCTTCGACTTCCTTGGCATGAATCAGGATGTCGGTAACCTGACCCTGGAAGCCTCCGGAGGGCTGGTGGACCATGACGCGCGAGTTCGGCAGGCTGGTGCGCATGCCGGCTTCACCGGCTGCAAGCAGCAGCGAGCCCATGGACGCCGCCTGCCCCATCACCATCGTAGCGACGGCCGGACGGATGAACTGCATGGTGTCATAGATGGACAGGCCAGCCGTCACCACGCCACCAGGCGAATTGATATAGAGCGCGATTTCCTTTTTCGGGTTTTCCGATTCGAGGAACAGCAGCTGCGCGACGATCAGCGAGGCCATGTTGTCCTCGACCACACCGGTCACGAAAATGATGCGTTCGCGCAGGAGGCGCGAATAGATGTCGAAGGCGCGCTCGCCGCGGTTCGACTGCTCAACCACCATGGGAACGAGCGTATTCATGTAAAGGTCGTGCGGATCCCGCATATTTTGCCCCTTCGCCTCGCTTCCGGGTCGCGGACCGGATCACGGGCTTATTTGGTTGGATCATATCCCCCGCCCCGAAGGCGCGCGGCCAAGGCAAGGGAAATGTCGGAAAATCGAATCAGCGCGACGGGCTGATTGCAGGCGATGCCGCCTTAATGGGCGGTAAAGCCACAGATAGGCGGCAATATGGCCACCTTCAATAGCCGGCGCTCGGTAAGGTGAACGCTTCGGACCATTGTGGTCAGGCAAAGCTGACGGCAATGCCCTTTTTCTTGAAATAGGCCTGCATCAGCTTGCGACCCTGCCGATTGGGTTGGGCGAGCTTGGCAGTTTCAAAAACAGCCTCTTTTGCGTCCTCACGGGCCATTGCGGCCTTCAGGGCTGCGATATGCTCGTCCAGGTCCGCATTGTCATTGCGGAGAGATTCATAGATGGCGTCAATGGCGGCGGAGACGGTCAGATCACTCACGAGATATGCTCCTCGAAATTCTTGGCCTCTTCCCTAGCGATTTTTTCGACAGGAGCAAGGCAAGAGGCGATAGGCAGGGGCGCAAAGTCGGCTTAGGCTTGACCAATCGATCAAAAAGCGTCCCAAAGCCCCAAAACATGGCCTCTATTCTTCAGATCAAGCCGATTACCGGCGTTCCCAGCCACCTGCGCGCCAGTGCACAACCGCAGGACCCGGCCTTCTATCAGAACCCCTACCCGTTCTATGCCCGGCAGAACATGAGCCACCCGGCCTTCTTCTGGGAGGAATATGGGCATTGGTGTTTTGCCGATTTCAAATCCGTCAGCGCTCTGCTCCGCGACAAACGCTTTGGCCGTGACATTCTGCATGTCGCCAGCCGCGAGGAGATCGGCCTGCCTGCACCCAAGCCACATGTGGCCGATTTCGACCTCACCGAGAAATACTCGCTGCTGAACCTTGAGGCCAAGGCCCATACGCGGCTGCGTACACTCGTCAACCGGGCGTTCGTTTCGCGGCAGGTGGAGCAATTGCGCCCCCGGATTAAGCAATTGGCGCATGAGCTTATCGACGGATTTGAAGAAAATGATTCCGTTGACCTGATCAAGGAGTTCGCGGCGCCGATCCCGGCCATCGTCATCGCGGAGATGATTGGGCTACCAGCGGAGATGGCTCCGCAATTACTCAATTGGTCCAACCGCATGGTGACGATGTATATGTACAATGTCACGCGCGAGACCGAGCTCGACGCCAATCAGGCCGCAGCCGATTTCATGGCCTATCTACGCGAAGTGATTGCCGAGCGCCGCAAGGCGCCGCGCGAAGACCTGCTCACGCACATGCTGACGACGGACCGCGACGGCGATGTGCTGAACGACGAAGAAGTCATGTCGACCGCAATTCTGCTGCTTAATGCCGGGCATGAGGCGACGGTGCACACGACGGGCAATGGCGTGAAATCCATTCTCGAAAGCGGGCTTGATCCACGGACCCTGTTTGCGACGCCGGAACAGGCCGAGGCTACGGTCGAGGAATGTCTGCGCTTCGATGCGCCGCTGCATCTGTTCACCCGCTACACGCTGGAAGACACCGAACTTGCGGGCATTGCCCTGCGCAAGGGCGACGTGGTGGGGCTGATGCTGGGCGCAGCAAACCGTGATCCCAATCGCTTTGCCAATGCAGACAGTTTCGATCCATTCCGCACGGATGGAGCCAATGTCAGTTTTGGCGCCGGCATTCATTTCTGCATCGGCGCGCCGCTGGCGCGGATCGAATTGCAGGAATCGATGAAGGTGCTGTTCGAGCGCCTGCCAAAGCTGCGGATCGCCGAGCCGCCACGCTACGGCAACGTCTATCATTTTCATGGGCTGGAACGGCTCATGGCGAGCTGGAAATAGGCCGCTGGCACAGCGGGCATCCGCCTGTTCGCCCGCTAACCTCATAAAAAAGGGGCCTCTCGGCCCCTTTCTCTCGCATAACGCATGCTTATTGCGCCGGAACTGCGTCTGCCTCGGTGTCGAGGTTTTCGACGCTTTCACCACGATCATAAGTGGCCTGATCGAGAATGCCTTCGCGCTTCGACACAATGGTGGGGACCAGTGCCTGCCCGGCAACGTTCACCGCCGTACGGCCCATGTCGAGGATCGGGTCGATGGCCAGCAGCAGGCCGACACCTTCAAGCGGCAGGCCGAGGGTCGACAGCGTCAGCGTCAGCATGACGGTCGCGCCGGTGAGGCCCGCCGTAGCCGCCGAGCCGATGACCGAGACAAAGACAATCAGCAGGTAATGCTCGATGCCGAGGCTGATGCCGAAGAACTGGGCGACGAAGATCGCCGAGATCGCCGGGTAGATCGCCGCACAGCCGTCCATCTTGGTGGTCGCGCCAAGCGGCACGGCAAAAGAGGCATATTCACGCGGCACGCCGAGATTTTTTTCGGTGATGCGTTCGGTAACCGGCAGGGTGCCAATGGAAGAACGCGACACGAAGGCGAGCTGAATGGCCGGCCAGGCGCTCTGGAAGTAGCGGATCGGGTTCAAACCATTGGCCTGAAGCAGAGCCGGATAAACGACGAAGAGCACCAGAACCAGACCGATATAGATCGCCGCAGCGTACCAGCCGAGCTGCGCCAGCGCGTCCCAGCCATAGACGGCAACGGCATTGCCGAGCAGGCCGATCGTGCCGATTGGCGTCAGGCGGATGACCCACCACAGAACCTTGTGGATGATCTTGAGGAAGGAGCGGTTGAAGGCGAGGAACGTGTCGGCAGCCGTGCCAACGCGCAGTGCCGCGATACCGACCACAATGGCGACGATCAGGATCTGCAGCACGTTGAAATTGAGGCTGGTGGTCGCGCCGCTATCGGTCACGCGGGTCGATGCCTGCAGGCCGATGAAGTTGGACGGGATCAGGCCCTTGAGGAAGTCCAGCCACGAACCGGTGGACGACGGCGCGCGGGCGGCGGCTTCGGTGACGGCAGTGTGGACGCCCGGCTGGATGATCAGGCCCAGCGCAATGCCGATAGCCACGGAAATCAGCGCCGTGATGGCGAACCAGAGCAGGGTCTGCCAGACCAGCTTGGCCGCATTGTTCAGCTCGCGCAGATTGGCGATGGAGGCGACGATGGCGGTAAAGACCAGAACCGGCACCAGAGCGCGCAGCAGCGACACGAAGGACGAGCCGATGGTGGACAGGGTGACCGTCAGCCAATTGGCATTACCGGCGGCATCGGGGCCAAGATTGCGGGCGATGAAGCCGAGCAGCAGGCCGATGACCATGGCCGCCAGAACCTGGAAGCCGAAATTGAGATAAAGCGGCTTTGGCGCGCGCGGGGCGACACCGGCCGAGACGGAAGTAGGCATAGTGGAAACCTTTTGGTGAACAGGAGGGACAAGCTCAATCCATGAGCATCATGCCTCACAATTGACCACGACCATACGCCTCGCCGCGCCTGCTTGCAGCAAATGGCGTTTCATTTCCGCATCGGGGAGAAGATTATTCTACTGCGCGAGGCTCATACGCAGAAAATGTTTATTCGAGGCGAGCGGTCAGCAGCGTCGCAAGGCCAGCCAATAGCGGCAGCGAGACCAGACTCACTGTGATTGCCAGCACGATGTGGCCCGGCCCCTGATCTGTCCACGCCACCCACGCCAGCAGCAGCGCGGCAAGGCCACAGCCAAGCCCGGTTATACGGTGCACGATAAGCCAGGCGCGATCTGAGGGAATGGGCCATGGCATGCGCAATCCGCCATAGGAATGTCGTTCAGCCTCGAAGATGACGACGGACAGCACCAGCAATATTGCGGCCAGACCAAATCCCGTCATGCGGAAGATGTCGAAGTCTGAACCGATACCAATCATCAGCAGGCCAAGCTGGCACGATGCCGCGACGGCCAGCAGCAGGGTCAATGCCGGATCGAGAATATGCTGCACCTTGCCAAAATGGTTTTTGGTCAGCACCCGACCAATGACGAAAAACACTGCAATCAGCGACGCCTGCACGATCGGCGCGACCGCGAGCGCAATATCTCGCGGCCAAAGCCAATCCGCACCACCGCCCTGCCAATGGGCCGGGAACGCATAGCCCGCCGGCACGTGGATGAGAGCAACACCGGCGATGGCCAGAGTGACGCCGAAAACAAGGAGATGGAAGCGGGTGATGAGGTTCTGCATGGCGGAATGCATATGGGTGAGCGTGGCCTGTTCACAAGAGCCCTCGCGCTTGACGCGAGGGCTCTTCACTTCACGATCTCGGTCCACAAATCTTGCCAGTCAGGATTGCGTTCTTCAATCGGCGCCACTTTCCACGCCCGCACCCAATGTTTGAGAGTTTTCTCCCGCTGGATCGCCAGCGGCACTGGCTCATGTAGGTCGAAATGGACCAATTGCTTGATACCAAATTTCTTTGTGTAACCGTCAGCCATGCCTTCGCGGTGCTCCCACACGCGGCGGACAAGGTCGTTGGTCACGCCAACATAGATTTTGCCGCGCGGATGGTTCGCCAAAATGTAGGTATAGCCCGCCATGTCACAATGGTTGCGGGCGAACGGCCCTCGCGTCAAGCGCGAGGGTGACGAATGGTGGGCGCCGCGCCCCTCACCCTGGATTTTCTGCCGAACGCAGAAAATCCTATCCCTCTCCAGCAAGTGGAGAGAGGAAAACCGGTGGATCAAAAGCAAAGGGGCCGGTTTCCCGGCCCCTCGCAAAATCGAAATATCGCAAGCTTAGCGCTTGGAGAACTGGAAGGAGCGGCGGGCCTTGGCCTTACCGTACTTCTTACGCTCGACAACGCGGCTATCGCGGGTCAGGAAGCCACCCTTCTTCAGAACCGGACGCAGGGTCGGTTCGAAGTAGGTGAGAGCCTTGGAGATGCCGTGACGCACAGCACCGGCCTGGCCGGACAGACCACCACCGGCAACGGTGACGTTCACGTCATACTGGTCGAGACGCTCGGAAGCGACGATCGGCTGCTTGACGATCAGCTGCAGCACCGGACGGGCGAAATACTTGGCGAATTCGCGGCCGTTGACAGTGACAGTGCCCTTGCCCGGCTTGATCCAGACGCGAGCGACGGCGTTCTTGCGCTTGCCGGTGGCATAAGCGCGGCCGAGGCTGTCGAGCTTCTGGACATGCACCGGAGCATTGTTGACCGGAGCGGCAGCGGAGGTGCCGAGGTCTTCGAGAGAGTTGATGGTTTCGGCCATGTTACTTCACCCGGACGTTCTTGGTGTTCATCGAAGCGACGTCGAGCTTTGCTGGGCTCTGGGCTTCGTGGGGGTGCTCAGCACCGGCGTAAACGCGCAGGTTCTTGAGCTGGGCGCGGGTCAGCGGACCGCCCGGCATCATGCGGCGCACGGCGTTTTCGAGAACGCGGTTCGGGAAGCGGCCTTCCAGCAGCTCACGAGCGGTACGGTCCTTGATGCCGCCGGCATAGCCGGTGTGCCAGTAGAAGCGGTGCTGGTCCAGCTTGCGGCCGGTCAGCTTCACCTTGTCGGCATTGATGACGATGATGTTGTCACCCATGTCCATGTGGGGGGTGAAAGTCGGCTTGTGCTTGCCGCGCAGGCGAGAAGCAATGATCGAAGCAAGACGACCCACGACCAGCCCTTCGGCGTCGATCAGGATCCACTTCTTTTCGATCTCGCTCGGTTTTGCCGAGTACGTGCTCATAGTGAAGTTCCCTAAATTCAAGCAGCCGCCCCACGCATGGAGCGGCCAGTTCGGCGGCGTCTCTAGGGGAGATTCCCTCTGCCGTCAAGCGCCTTTAAAAAGTGCTGCAATTTCAACGCACTAGAATTGCGGTATTATATTACCGTGCCCGCCGCATGTCAGCAATATAGGCGATTGCGAGACCGGCCAGCATGAAGGCCAGCGCCTGATGACCGACGGCCAGCGAAATCGGCACGGAGGTCAGCAGCGTCGCAATGCCCAGACCAACCTGCAACAGCACGATCAGCCCGATGCGTGGCAGCCAGCCATGCACACCGGCAAAGCCGCCGTCCTTGTAGCGCCGCCAGATCAGCCAGGCAGTGTAGGCAACGAGAATATAGGCGATGCCGCGATGGATGAATTGCACCGTCAGCGCGTTCTCGAACAGGTTGCGCCAGGCCGGGTCCATGACGAAAAGACCTTTGGGGATGATCGCGCCATCCATGAGCGGCCATGTCTGGTAGCCCATGCCGGCATCGAGACCGGCGACGAAAGCCCCTGCCCCGATCTGAAGCATGATGCCCAGCAGGAATATCCAGCCCGTCACCATATGGAAGCGCGTCACATGCCCGAGCACCCGGCCCGGGGTCAGCGAGCGTGCCACATAGATCAGCGCGATAAACAGGAAACAGGCCGCTGTCAGATGAGCAGCAAGCCGATATTGGGACACTGAAGTCAGTTCAGTGAGGCCGGATGTAACCATCCACCAACCGAGAGCACCTTGAAAACCGCCGAGGATAAAGAGGCCAAACAGGGGCAAGGCCAGATCGCGCGACAGGCGCTTCTGGAACAGGAACACGGCAAAAGGAATGAGAAAGACCAGACCCAGAGCCCGGGCGAGCAGGCGATGGAACCATTCCCAGAAGAAGATGTATTTGAAATCGTCCAGTTCCATCCAGGAATGGACGACAGAATATTGCGGAATCTGCTGATAGGCTTCGAATTCGGCCTGCCATTCTGCATCGTTGAGCGGCGGGATCGTGCCCGACAGCGGCTTCCATGAGGTGATGGACAGGCCGGATTCGGTCAGCCGCGTTATACCGCCGACCACCACGATAAGCAGAACGAAGGCTGCAAGGCCATAAAGCCAGATACGGACGGGGCGCAAATGATCGCTAGCGAAGCTGACTTGGCCCGGTGCGGCATCTTGCATTGAGGTCACGACATCATTTCCAGTATCGGTGGGGCTGGCGGAGTGGTAAGCCGCCACTAGATATAGAGCAACAGGCCAGATGCCGCACATGAACCAGCGTAATCGAAAATTGATCGGCGCCCTACTCCTGCCCTTCTCGATCATCCTTTGGTCGGTGCTGGCGACAGCGATATACTTAGCCATGCCCGAAGGCCTGCCGGGGCTGGTGCTGATCGTCTATTTTGTCGTGGCGGGCATGGGCTGGCTGCTGCCCTCGATGATCATCATCCGCTGGATGGCAAAACCGGACACAAAAAATGGATAAGCTGCTAGTCCACCGAATCTGGGGCATTCCGTGGTCCGTACTGGCCCTCGTGGCTGCCGGCATAGCCATCGTTTATCTGATCATCGACACCAGCCATGGAACCAGCGGGCTGAGCTGGATCATCCTGCGTTGGTTTCATTCGCTGTGCTGGCTGTTTCTGGCGCTGGCCGCATTGAGCATGTCGAAGATAACACCGCTTCCCGTCGCCTGGGCCGTGCCGCTCGCCGTCACTGGCGGCGCAATCTATGCAGTCTTCATCATTACCGGCTTGGTGACCGGCACGCTTTTCAAATAACCCTCGGCTACTTCATCACCCGGCCCAATTGAGTGAACAATCCGCCACTGGCAAACACATCGACATAGCGCCGCTGCTGGAAATAGCCGTTGAGCGAGACGCGCGGCAGCGCAGTCAATTGTTCAAGATGGTGCGGATAGAGGCCGCCCGGACGCGTTGTGACGGCGGTTTTAAAGCCGATTTCCCTTGCCAGATCATATTCGCGCGGACCGCAGGACAGCGGACCGCCAAGCGGATAGGAAAAATGCGCGGGACGAATGCCAAACTGCGCTTCGATAATATCGGCTGACCCGAGCATTTCATTGCGGGCCTGCTCTGCGGGAAGCTTGGCCAATTCGTAGTGATGGACGGTATGAGCGCCGATGGTGCAAAGCGGATTATCGGCCACCAGCCGCAACTGCTCCCAATCCATGATGAGATCGCGGCATTGCTGGTCGAGGTCATAATTATAGTGGGCCGTGAACTCGGCGAGCAGTTTCAGCCGCTCCGGCTCGGGCAGCTTTCTCAGCAGCCAATAAAGGCGATTGAAAGCCTCGGTCTTTTCCGCAAGCGTTCGCGTATCGACATATTGGGTTTCACCGTTCTCGGTGAAGGCCACGGCGTCCTGCCGGGCGATAATGTCTTCTATGGCCTGCCACCAGAGCTGGCCGACACCATCGACAAAGGCGGTTGGCACAAAAAGCGTAAACGGCGCTTCCTGACGCTGCAGGATCGGCAAGGAGTGAACTAGATTGTCCTTATAGGCGTCGTCGAAAGTAAGGACGACAAACGGCCTGCCCTTCATCGGCTCTGCCAGACGCGTCGTTGCCTCGTCGAGTGTCACAATGTCCACGCCGAGCGCACGCACACGCTCAATGACATAGTCCAGAAAGTCCGGCTGGACCTGCAGAATAGCGTTTGGCGAAAACTCCGCAGGCGGCTCCGGCAATACGCGATGCAGGGTGAAGATCACCCCGCGCGAGCGCGACAGCAGATTGAACAGATGCGGCGCGCGCGTCAGCCACAGCAATTCAAAGGCGGCGCGAATGGCTGCATATTTTACCGACATCAGGCGGCGACCGGCTCCGCCAGCGACGCAATTTCCACGCGCGACAAGCCAGAATCCTCAAGACGCTGACGGGTCGCCTCGGCCAGTGCAATATCGTTCTCGTCGCCGGTCACCAGAATGATGCGCCCGCCCAGTTCCGAAAAGGTGCCCAGCATGGACTTGCTGTCGGCCTTGCCGGTGAGGATGATGACGACTTCATAGATATCGCCAAGCGCTTCCGCGAGAACCAGCGGGCGGTTGGAATTGCGGGCGATTGCGTCCCCCTGGCCCCAGGTGACTTCCGCAAAGCTGTTGTCCGCCGATTTCTGCACCACGTCGCCAAAACTGGCCTTTCCGGCGCTGAGTTCGGTAATGCCCGAGTTTTCGGTCCGGCGACCAGTTCCGGCATCGATCAATGCAACGCTGAGGCCTTTGCCAAGCGCATCCGACACCAGGTCTTCAGCCAGAAAATGGCTTGGCTGGTCATCGCCATGATCGGTGAGAAGCAGCAAATGCGCTCGCCCCAAAACCAGATCGGACACCAGATCGGCATAACGCAGCAGGCGCACCTGTGGCTCACCAGTTGGCACGGCCTTTGGTGCAGGTCGCTTCTGCACCGGCGCCAGTTCCACAACAGCCTTAGGCGCTGGCACAGAGACGGGCTCTTCCGAGATCAGGGCGCGGGTAAAAGCGCTGGCCGTGTCCGGCGAGGCCTCATCCTGAAAGGAGGCAACTTCCTCGCTCGGCGCAAAGTCAGGTTCCTCGGCCCATTCCAGGTCCTGATCGACCGCAACTGGATCGGGTTCGCTCCACTGTTGGTCGGCTAGGCTATCCTCGGGAACGACCGTGGCAGCTTCGGGCTCTTCCTGCTCATCAGCGGTGACATTTCCCGAGACCGGCGCTAGGGCGCGGCCCGACATGAGCTCACCAAACGCGATGGCGCCAACCTGAACGGCGATCGAAACCAGACCAATGGCCACCATGATCAGTGAGGTCTTGGGCGAGGCCGGCGTCACCGAGGGGGCGGCAAGCGATACCACGCGCACATCTGGCAAAGCCGAGCTGGAATCCACCCGCGAGGATGCCTCGTTATAGCGCAGCAGGTAGGATTCGAGCAGATCGCGCTGCGCCTTGGCCTCGCGCTGCAAGCCATCAAGAGTGACGGTATCGATCGTAGCGGTCGACGCACTCGCCTTGGCGCGGTCGAGATCGGCCTTCAGCGACTCTTCCAGACCGGCTTCGATTTGCGCCTGCGCATCGAGGGTCGCGGCGACGCGCCTGCCCTCCTGCCTGATCTGGTTGTCGAGTTCGGCCACCTGCGCGGTAAGCGCGCGGATCGTGGGATGGTTCGACAACAGCGTCGCGGAGCGCTGTGCCAGCTCACTCTGCAAACGCGCCTTTTCCTGACTCAATTGCTGAATGATCGGCGAGCTCTGGACTTCGGCAACGCCCTCGATGGCCTGGCCACGATCAATCAATCCTCGAATGAGCGAGGCGCGGGACAACGCCGTGTTCTTGCGTTCCTGCGCAGCGTTGATCTGGGTGGCGATGGTCGACAGCTGCTGATCGAGCAGGCTGGTATTATTCTGGCCGGTGAACAGGTCATTATCGACCTTGAAATTGGCAACCGTGGATTCCGCCTCCTGCACCGAGACGCGCAGACGGTTGATTTCGTCCAATAGCCAGCTCGATGCATCGGCTGTATCTGAAATGGACAGATCGGCGCGGCGCGCAACATGCGCATTGGCAACGGCATTGGCGATGTCCGCAGCGCGTTGCGGATCGGTGGAGCGGACCAATACGGAGATGATGGCCGAGTCCCGCTCCTGAACCACTGTCAGTCGTTCATAAAGGGTAGCCAGGACCCGTTCATCGATGCTGTTGGGCGTGGCTGCGCGTCGACCGATAACCTGCGAAATGATGTCGAGCGGCGAAAACCCTGCACCGCTGCCATTGAATTCAGCCACCGAGCGCAGGTCGAGTTCATCGATCACCTTGAGCAAAGTATCGCGCGATTTCAGCAATTCGATCTGACTGGAGACCAGCCCAGCCGCATTCACGGACGCGCTGGGAGCCTGCTCGCTGGCGGCGCGCAGATAGACATTGGATCGCGGCTCAACGAGAATCGACGCCGAGGATTCGTACAATCGCGGCATGAACATAAGCACGACGAAGCCGGCAACCAGCAGGCCAAGCGTGATGAGTATAATTCGTGGCAATCTCCGACCAACCGCGCCCAAAAGCGCGGAAACGTCGATCCGGGAATCCTCGGATGCTGGCGGGTCGTAGGACATGGCAATACCTCAATACTCACACCAAGCTAACGCCATACGTGGTCAAAATTCGGTTAACTCGCCTTGCAATTCGCTCGCACGCCATTGCGGCGTAAGGGGAATTTTAACCACGCCAAACCAGACTATGCACAACTCGAACGTGCGGGATCGTTATGCGCCGCTTTTATGCACTCGCCATCATTGCAGTATTGGCCATCAGCGGCTGCACAACTACGCGCCCTTCGACCTATCTGGTCGAGACCAAGGGGCCCTACCAGCTCGACACCGGCGACGTGGTGCGCGTGACTGTCTATGGCGACGCCGAGCTGAGCAAAAACTATCGCGTCGATGACAATGGCGCCATTGCGTTTCCGCTGGTCGGCGCAGTGCCTGTGCGCGGCGGCACGACCGAGGAAGCAAGCAAACGCCTCGCCCGCGCGCTTGCCAATGGCTATATGCGCAGCCCGGACGTTGCGGTTGAAGTGGATCAATATCGCCCCTTCTACATTCAGGGCGAGATCAGATCAGCGGGCCAGTTCCCCTATGTTTACGGGATGAGCGTTCGCGCTGCGATCAGCACGGCCGGCGGCTTTACGGAAACAGCTGAACGCGAAAACGCCGTCGTTTACCGGCAGCAGGGCAACCAGATGGTCAAGGGCGTCGTGGATCTCGATTTCCCAATCTATCCCGGCGACACAATCGTGATTTCGGAGCGTTGGTTCTAGCCTGTGACCACGCAAACTCTTCGTATTCTTCAAGTTTTGCGCGCGCCGATTGGCGGGTTGTTCCGCCATGTCGCTGACCTGACCCGCGAGCTGGCAGCGCGCGGACACGATGTCGGCATGATTGTCGACAGCCTTGCCAATGATGCGCAAACCGAGAGCCTGTTACAGGCTCTGGAGCAGCATACCAGTCTCGGCATTCACCGGCTCGCCATGCCGCGTCTGTTCGGCAAGGGCGATCTGACGACGCCCTTTGCGGTGGCCCGACTGGCGCGTCAGCTCAATATCGACATCATCCATGGTCACGGCGCCAAAGGCGGCTTCTACGCCCGGCTGGCACTGTACGGCCGGACGCGCGCCAAGGCATTTTATACGCCCCATGGCGGAGTGCTGCACTACCCTGCCAGCTCGGGCTCAGGGCGGCTTTTCCACCGTATCGAGCGCCTGTTAATGGCCAAGACCTCGGCGATTATCTTTGAAAGCGCCTATGCGGAAAAAACCTATTCGGCGCTGATCGGCACACCGAGCTGCCGCATGGAGATCATTCACAACGGCCTCAGGCCTGAAGAATTCGCGCCGGTAACGCAAAATCCTGACGCCGTAGATTTCGTGTTCGTCGGCGAGTTGCGGGCCCTCAAGGGCATCTTTCCCCTGATCGAAGCGCTGGCGCGAACGCCTGGAGCCAAACTGGTTATTGCCGGTGACGGACCCGATCGCGCGGCGCTTGAGGCGCGCATTTCAGAACTCGGCATTTCGGACAGGGTCAGGCTTGTTGGGTCCCGTCCGGCGCGCGAGGTTTTTGCCAGAGGCCGCTGCGTCATTGTTCCGTCGCTGGCCGAATCCCTGCCCTATGTGGTGCTTGAGGCCGCCGCCGCCCAGCTTCCAGTCATAGCGACGCGCGTTGGCGGCATCCCTGAAATTTTTGGCCCGACCGCACAAAGCCTTGTCCCACCGAACGACGCCGCGTCTTTGGCTGCTGCAATGGCAGATTTTCTGAACGATCCCACACAGGCCGAGGTGGAGATGACGGCACGACTGCACCATATCCAGGCCGCCTTTTCTGTCGCACGCATGACCGAGGCAATTGAGCAGCTCTACCGAAGCGCCTGATTTAAAAGGCACATAATTTCACTGAGTCTAAACGTCTCAGGGCGATATTGCGGCATGCACGGACAATGCCGGTAGTTTCTCCATGTTTCGGGTCGACCCCAAAAAAGCCATCGAAGATCACGCCTCACGCCCAGACGCGCGGCAATTATCGCCGGCCGCTGAGGCGATCATCGCTCGGCCGGTCGAAAGCCCTTTACCTGCGGCAGTGATTGTCGGGGTGGCGCAGGTGGTGGAAGCTTTGCTTCTCGCCGCGCTGGGTATCGGCATCCATCTCGCCTATGTCGGGCCGGAGCAAAACAGCTTCTATATTCCGGTCATTCTGGCCACGGTGCTTGTGGCCAATATCGTCTTCAACGCCGCGCGGTCCCATCGCATCACCACCTATCGCGCGACGCTTTCCCAGATTGGTCGGGTTATCGGCGGGTGGGCGGCAGTGATAATCGCCCTCACCGTCGGGCTGTTCTTTTTCAAGGCCGGCGATCTGGTTTCGCGCGTTTGGCTGTTGTCATGGTTTGCGTCTGGCGCATTTTTGCTCGTGATTTATCGCGGTATGTTGCGGGCTCTGGTCTTGCACTGGACCAATGAGGGACGGCTCAAGCGCCGGGCTGTCATCGTCGGCGGCGGTGGCGACGCGGCCCTTCTGATTGAGCAAATACAGGCTGGCGCCGATAAGGACGTCAATCTTCTGGGCCTGTTTGATGATCGGGTTGGCGAGCGATCTCCCGATATCGTGGCCGGCTATAACAAGCTGGGCATGGTGGCCGATCTGGTCGAGTTCGCGCGTCGCACGCCTATCGATCTCGTCATCGTCTCGATGCCGCTGTCGGCAGAAAAGCGCGTTCTGGATATGCTCACCCAATTGTGGGTGTTGCCGGTGGACATCCGCCTGTCGGCTCATATGAGCAAGCTCAAATTTACCGAGAAAGCCTATTCCTATGTCGGGGACGTGCCCGTTCTGGACATGGCGGACAGACCGATTTCGGACTGGAACCTGGTGTTCAAATGGGTGCTGGACAAGATCATAGCCATTACAGCGTTGATCCTGCTCTCCCCGATCATGGTGGCCACGGCCATTGCCATCAAGCTGGAGAGCCGGGGGCCGGTCTTCTTCGTGCAGAACCGGCATGGCTTCAACAATGAGACTATCCGTATCTACAAGTTCCGCTCAATGCGGACCGACATGATGGACCAGACAGCGTCAAAGCTGGTGACCAAAGGCGATCCCCGCGTAACGCGCGTTGGCCGCTTCATTCGCCGGTCGTCCATCGATGAACTGCCGCAATTGTTCAACGTGCTCAAGGGCGAGCTGTCGATTGTCGGCCCCCGCCCCCATGCGCCGCAGGCCAAGGCAGAAAACCAGCTTTATTACGAAGCCGTCGAAGGCTATTTCGCCCGCCATCGCGTCAAACCCGGCATGACCGGTTGGGCGCAGGTGAATGGCTGGCGCGGCGAAACCGACACGATCGACAAGATCATGCAGCGCGTTAATCACGACCTCTATTATATCGAGCACTGGTCGATCTTGTTCGATCTCTACATCGTGTTGATGACGCCGGTTTCCCTATTCGCCAAGAATGAGAATGCCTATTGACCATGCAGGGTACGCTCGACGGCAAACTGGACCGCGGGGCAGCGAAAGCGCCCGGCCTGTCAGCCTTGCGTGCTGGTATGACCCGAGCCCTCAATGGAATGGTGGCGCTTTGGATATTTTCGGGCAGCATCGTGCTGTTCGAGCCTTCGCCCTATGAATTGGCCTTTCTCATGGTCTTGCCGCTGGCTGTAATGGCTGGCGTCGGGCTCTATCGTTCGACGCTGGGCCTTTTGGCCATAATGATCCTGTTCACGCCCTTCGCCCTGATTGCAGTGTTTCAGGTTCGTTTCACCCCCATCACCAATGCGCTGGTTTTCTCGCTGGTGACGATCTTCCTCATGTTTACCTCCTATTTCACGGCAAATTACGTCGCGGAATCGACCGTAAAACGTATGCGGATCATTGTTGCCGCCTATACAGCTGCGGCTGTTCTGTCCGCACTGATAGGCACGCTTGCCTATCTACGCTTGCTGCCCGGCGCCGACCTGTTCGTGCTCTATGGCCGCGCCAAGGCTATGTTCAAAGATCCCAATGTGTTCGGACCATTTCTGGTGCTACCCGCCATGTTTGCTCTGCAGCGCGTCTTGCTCGCTCAAAACTGGCGGCAAGTCACTATCTCAGGCGGCATTTACATGGTGCTGTTCGTCGGCGTGTTCGCCAGCTTCTCGCGCGCAGCATGGGGTCATTTCGCAGCCTCGTCGCTGATCGTGCTGGCGCTCGTTTTCTTGCTTGAAGCCAATGCGCGCGACAAGGTACGCATCATGCTGATGGCCATGGCGGGGGCGTTGATGCTTGTGATCATACTGGCCGGATTACTCTCTATCCCCGCCGTCGCAAGTCTGTTCGAAACGCGCGCCAGTTCCCAGAATTACGATAGCGGAGAGACAGGCCGCTTCGGGCGGCAGGGCTATGCCTATGAGCTGGCGCTCAATCACCCGTGGGGTCTCGGCCCGGGAGAGTTCAGCAAGCTGCGCATCATTGAGGAGCCGCACAATGTCTATGTGTTCGTGCTGCACGTTTACGGATGGGGCGGCGGGTTTCTCTTTTACGTGCTGATCGCTGCCACACTCTGGAAATGCTTCACGATCGTGGCCCGCCCCTCGCCTTATCGACTTATGGCCATACCGGTCGTCGCCACGTTCACCATGGTGATGGCGGAATCGGTGATCATCGATTCAGATCACTGGCGTCACATCTACCTGTTGATCGGGCTGGTATGGGGGCTCTCCACGGCCATCGGCAATGACAGGCGGCGCAAGGCCCCACGCGAAGAAATGCTGGTTTAGATCCAGATCGGGCCGGTCAGATAGCGTTCGGCAAGCTCCGCTGTGCCCGCCGCAAAGCCGGGCATATGGGTCTGCGCCAGATTGGTCTCGGCGTGCGAGCCAATCCATGCCAAGAGCGCCATGCGCCGCAGCAAAATCATGGAGTCGATTTCTGCTATGTCATCCACTTCCAGTGGTCGGCGCGCCTGATAGCTTTCAAGCCACGCCGCCTTGAGCGCAGGGACAACCTCGTGTGTCTCGTAAAAGGATATGGCGGCCGCAAAATCGTAGGCAAACCAACACAGGCCGCAATCGTCAAAATCGATCAGGCTGACGGTATCGCCATCAACCAGCAGATTGCCGAGACGCATATCGGCATGAATGAGGCCGTAGCGATCGGGCTCTGTGCCATAACCGTCAAGGCGCTGTGCAAGCACGGCGCTCGAACGGTCAAGAATACCCCGAATTTGATCTGTCACCCCCGGGGCGATGCGCCAGTCACCCCAAAGACCGTCCGCGTCAAGAATTGTTGATGCATTCCAGGCCTGACGCTGAAAACCAGAAGGCCGCTGCCAGTTGATGGCATGAATGTGCAAGCGGGCCGCATAATCGCCGAGAACGCCGAAAAGGCCGACCAGATTTCTATCCGGTCTCGGTTCTGTACCGGGCAGGAAATCGAACAGAACCGCATGGCGTGTAAGTCCATCTCGGGGCGTTAATCGCTGGAGAAATTTGCCATTTGCGCCGGGGATGGCAACTGGAATCGGCAGATCGGTGTCCCGCCGCAGCGCGGTTACCCACGCCAGTTCGCTCTCAATAGTTGCGGCATTTTGATAGTCAGGCCGATGCACGCGCAACGTGTAGGATTTGCCGTTGGGTGCCTCGAACAGAAAGGTGTGATTTTCGGAATGGTTGAGCAGACGGAGCTTGGAGCCCAACAATTGCGGCCAAAGTGGAATGGCTGCTTCTGCGTCCAGCGCATGCAACTGCATGGTCGGCTCCCACCCAAGGAGCCGGAGCCCCGTGCCGCTTCGGATCGTGAGATTAATGGTCGGAGCGGCCGGATTTGAACCGACGACCCTTTGTCCCCCAGACAAATGCGCTACCAGGCTGCGCTACGCCCCGACTGCGCGGAGACATAGAGAAGCTGGGCTTTTGAGGCAAGCCCGATTTTGCAGGACCATGTGAACAAAGTGAGATTTTTTCGACGAAGAGGTACCGCATGGGACCAAGAGTCCTACGAAACTCCCACTGGCGTTCTTCTCATGTTCATTGCGATAGCTAGCTAGCTTTCTACCATACGGAAGTGGCATTCAGAGATGTGGGGACCAAAAGGCCGAAATGGGCGCCACCACCATTTGGGAGCGCTGGGACGCGATCCGGCCGGACGGTTCGATCTTCAACCCGCAAATGAACTCCTACAACCACTATGCCTATGGCGCGGTGTGCCAGTGGCTGCTGGAAGCCGTGGCGGGCCTCCGTCCGGACGAAACTGCTCCTGGCTTTGCGCGCATCATCTTCGAGCCAACCATTATCCCCCAACTCTCGCCCATTAAAGCGCATCACGACAGCCCGCGCGGCCATATCGCTGCGAGCTGGCCGGTGGCTGGTGACCGGGCCCGCTACGAGTTCGAGGTACCGCAAGGTGCCGAAGGTGAATTGAGGCTCAAGCGCTACACCGACATCACGCTCGATGGAAAGTCGGTCGACACGGTTACGGCGCTTACGCACGGCAAGCATATCGCAGAATTCAGCTTTGCGCCTCTTAGTGGGCTCAATCTGAAGGGGAACTTCGTGCCGGTCACGGTCGATGCAGCCGATGAGACGAGTATCACCGTCTCCAGCCAGGATGTGCTCCAGCTGCGTGTTCCGGTCGGCGGTCACACGGTTGCGGAGGGCAGCCCCCTGACACTGGGCGTTCGACCGCATAGTCTTGCCCCTGCAACGTCCGGCGTCATCTTGGGCCGCGTGGCCCTGATCGAGCGGCCTGGCAATGAAACCATCGTCAATGTAGAGCTACCATCCGGCGTCTCTTGGCTCGCCGTCCTCACCGGCGACCATTCGCTCAACCGCGGCGAAAGCCTAGCCTTTAACACCGAGGGGTCAAAGACCGTGCTTTTTGACAGTGTGGGCAACGCTCTTCCCAGAATGGCATCCTAGTGGGATGCTTCACGAAAACAGCCCTTTAGGTGCAGGCAGAAGACTTGCTTGGTCACGACCTACACCTTCAACGAACGGCCTATATGGGCGGCGGGCTTCTGACGAACTCCGTCAATGCCCTCACGATCCGGGCTCTTTGTGCCTCGCGGCCAGATATTTGCCCGTCAGCGAATGTTCATTTACGGCCAGGTTCGATGGCGGTCCCTCGAATTGTATCTCACCGCCGTCATGCCCCGCTCCCGGTCCCAGATCGATTACCCAGTCGGCCCGCGATACCACGTCGAGATTGTGCTCGATGACGATCACTGTCGAGCCGGCATCGACCAGCCGGTCGAACAATCCGATCAGGGTATCGACGTCATTCATGTGAAGGCCTGTGGTGGGCTCGTCGAGGACATAGATATTGCCCTTCTTGCCAAGCTCGGCAGCCAGCTTCAGGCGCTGCCTTTCGCCCCCAGACAGGGTCGAGAGCGGCTGGCCCAGCGTCAGATAACCCAGGCCCACATCAACCAACCCGCGCACGATCCTGGCCAGGGCCGGTTCGGTGAAAAAGCCCGCCGCATCCTCGATGCTCATGCCATAGACATCGGCGATGGACTTGTCGCGCAGGCGATGCTCCAGCACTTCGGGGAGGAAGCGCTTGCCCTCGCAGGTTTCGCAGGTGGTGACCATCGGGTCGAGATGGGCGAGGTCGGTATAGATGACCCCCAATCCGTTGCAATCCGGACAGGCACCCTTGGAATTGGCAGAAAACAGCGAGGCCTCAACATTATTGGCCTTGGCGAAAGCCTTGCGAACACCATCGAGAATGCCGGTATAGGTGGCGGTGTTCGAGCGGCGCGAGCCGCGCGCCAGGTTCTGGTCGATGACGATGGTTTCAGGATAGGCCTGGGGCAGGCATCCCAGGATCAGGCTCGACTTGCCCGAACCGGCCACGCCGGTCACCGCGGTCAGCACGCCGCGCGGGATTGAAACCGACACATCCTTGAGATTGTTGACCTTGCCATGCTCGATCCTGAGGGCGTCGCCACTTGGCGTGCGCACTGCGTCCTTGATCCTCTGGTGCTTTTTCATGTGGTTGCCGGTCAGGGTTCCGGAGGAGAGAAGGCCGCTATAGGTGCCCTCATAGACCACTTCCCCGCCCCGGGATCCGGCGAGCGGCCCCATATCGACCACATGGTCGGCAATGGCGATCATATCCGGCTTGTGCTCGACGATCAGCACCGTATTGCCCTTGTCGCGCAATTGCGTCATCAGCCCGGCCAGGCGCCCCACATCGTGGGGGTGAAGACCCACCGAAGGCTCGTCGAAGACATAGGTGATGTCGGTGAGCGAAGAGCCCAGATGCCGGACCATTTTCACCCTTTGGCTTTCCCCGCCAGACAGGGTCGAGCTTTCCCGATCGAGGCTCAGATAGCCCAGGCCGATGATTGCCAGGTTCTCAAGCCGCAGCGCCAGGGCTTCCAAAATGGGTCCCACCTGAGGGGCCTGGATGGCACGGATGAACGGGGCGAGGTCGGAGACCTGCATAGAGGACAGATCGGCGATCGACTTGCCGTTAATGAGGCTGTTCCGGGCGCCGGCGCCGAGACGCGTGCCAGCGCAGGCCGGACAGGTGGCGCGGGTGAAGATCCGATCATACTCAGCCCGCACATGCGGTTGCAATCCTTCGGGATCCTTGGAACCAAGCCCCTTTTTGAGCTTGGCGACCACCCCTTCATAGGTCAGCCCGATCTTGCCGACCTTTATCTTGCGGCCATCGTCGAGGTAGAAAAGATTGTGCCGCTCCTCCTCCGAATATGCGGCGATGGGCTTGTCCATGTCGAAGAGGCCCGAATTGGCGTAGATTTCCCAATACCAGTTCTGGACCCCGAAATCCTTGGGCAGAAGTGCCCCTTGGTTGAGCGAGCGGCTCTCGTCCACGACCGCCGCCATGTCCATGGCCGCCACCTGCCCGATGCCCTCGCAATCGGGACACATGCCGCGCGGATCGTTGTAGGAATAAAGGCCGGGCGGGCCGAGGCGCGGTTCAGCCAGGCGCGAAAACAGCACGCGCAGCATCTGGGCCGCATCGGTCACTGTCGCTACGGTCGAGCGGGAATTGCCGCCCAGCCGCTGCTGATCCACGATGATCGCCGCCGAGATATTTTCCAGTTGGTCGGCGTCGGGCTGGCCATAGCTGGGCATGAATTGCTGCACGAAGGCCGGGTAGGTCTCGTTGATCAGCCGCTGGCTTTCAGCCGCAATGGTGCCGAAAACCAGCGACGACTTGCCCGAGCCGGAGACGCCGGTAAAGACGGTGATCCGGCGCTTGGGAATGTCGAGCGAGACATTCTTCAAATTGTTCTCGCGCGCACCGCGAATGACGATGGCGCCGTAAAGATCGTCCTGCATGTCGTCTCCCGATAATCAAGGGCTCTAAAAAGGTTCGGCGGCTTCTCGTTCTTCGTCATTGCCGGACTTGTCCCGGCAATCCATTCATCCGAGCCATGAACCACCGGGACAAGCCCGGTGGTGACGATGGGGAAGGTTCGCGCACCTCACCCACGCATCCTAGATCGATGCCTTGCGGATGGCGGTGGCGCCGATGGCGAGGCCGATGACCAAAGTCGCGGCCACGACCAACGTGCCATAGAGCACATTCATGCTGAACAATTCCCCTATGAACAGCGCCCGCTCCGCCTCGATGAGATAGGTCAGCGGGTTGAAGCGCGAGGCGACATAGAGCCATTGCGGGCCGGATTCGAGCGGCAGCAGCACGCCGCCCAGCAGCATGAGCGGCAGGGCGACCGACTGGCTGACCATGTAGAAGAGCGAGGTATTGTTCCTGGCGGCAATGGCCAGCGCATAGGACAAAGCCGCGACGCCAACGCCGAAAAGGCCGAGCAGCAGAAGCCCATAGAGCATTTCCAGTGGGAAGAGCCTGAGGCCGAAGGGAATGGCAATGACGATCATCACCACGGACTGGAAGAAGAGCGGGAACATCTCCTTGAGCGCGCGACCCATCAGCAGGGCCGGCCGGCTCATCGGGGTGGCGAGAAACCGCTCCAGCACGCCGGACAGCAATTCCTCGGTGAGGCTCCAGCCGACCATGGCCGTACCGAACAGGGTCAGCATGACCATCATTCCGGGGATGAACCATTGCAGCGGTGACACGCCGTCGCCGCCGACATCGCCCAAGAGCGGTACGAAGAGCCCGATATAAAGCAGGGGCTGGACGAGGCCGAAGGCCAGCCAGATCCAGCCGGAGACGAGCGGCTTCATCTCGCGGACGAAGGAGGTCTTGACGTCGTGAAGGAAATCCATCTTTCGCTCCTCAGGCTGCGGCAGCTTCGGTTTCACGCAGGGATCGGCCGGTGAGGCCGAGGAAGACGTCGTCCAGTGTCGGGCGGCGCACCGAGGCGGTGGCGATGTCGGTACCGCGCTCATGCAGACGCCTGATGAATTCGGGCAGGAGGGCCTCACCTTCACCGACGGTGACGGCAATTGTACCGCCATGGACGGACACGTCCCGCGCCTGTGGCAGGTTGACGGCCAGTTCAGCGGCCGCGGACGCGTCTGCGACAGAAACGGTAACGGTAATACGGTCGCCTGCCAAATTGGCCTTGAGCCGGGCCGGTGTGTCGTCGGCGATGAGGCGGCCATTGTCCATAACCATGACCCGCTCCGCCATCGTGTCGGCCTCATCGAGATAATGGGTGGTGAGGAAAATGGTCATGCCGGTCTCGCGGCGCAGATTGAGCACGTGTTCCCAGAGATTGGCACGGCTGTGGGGATCGAGGCCGGTGGAAGGCTCATCGAGGAACAGCAGGCGCGGGCTGTGCATGAGGCCTAGCGCAATGTCGAGCCGCCGCTTCTGCCCGCCCGACAGCGTGGTGCCGATACGGTCTTCCATGCCCGTCAGCTCGAGCATGCCGATAAGGGCATCGGCACGTTTTCTTGCCTCGGCCGGGTGCATGCGCAGGGCGGCGCCCTGGGTCAGCAATTCGTCGCGCAGCTTGTAATATTGCCCGGCGCCATTGCCCTGGCCGACATAGCCGATCTTGCGGCGCACGCCGGCCGGATCGCGCATTATGTCCGAGCCGGCGACATTGGCGCTGCCCGAACTGGGCGGAAGAAGTGTGGTCAGCATGCGGACCGAAGTAGATTTGCCTGCGCCATTGGGGCCAAGAAAAGCCACCAATTCGCCCTCGGCCACATCAAGGCTCAGCCCTCGCACCGCCTCCACCATTCCGGCCTTGGTCTTGAAACTGCGCGTCAGGTCTCGTGCATGGATCATTCCAGGTCCCCTTTGAACAGCGGCGGCCACCCTCGACGTCTTTTCTGACAGGACGTGTCAGCAGGCGGGAATTCGACGGCGGCTCGACAATTTTCATATGCCGCTATAAACTTTGTGCGGCGTACAATGTTTATCATAACTTTGTACGGTGTAAAGAATTATTCGGAGGCAATATGGCCGAGGTCATGGCGGGCAAGGGCGACCCGCTCAAATCGCTTCAGATCCTGTGGGGAAAGCAGGCGCCGCCGAAACGCGGTCCCAAGGCAAAAGTCACCGTCGCCGACCTTGTCCGGGCCGCCATCGCCATCGCCGATGCCGAGGGCATCGAAGCGGTCTCGACGCGCCGTGTCGCCGAAGCGGCCGGCATTTCCCCCATGAGCTTCTACACCCATATCCCGGACAAATCGGTGCTGATCGACCTGATGCTGGACGCAGCATCCACCGGACCTGAAGATGCCCCACCGCCCCGGTTCAAGCCCGATGCCTGGCGCGACAACGTCATGATCGCGGCCCATGGCCTGCGCGACTTCTACCTCGCCCATCCCTGGGCGCTGCAAGTTGGTACGCACCGGCCCGTGCTCGGCCCCAACACCATGCGATCCTACGAGACCATCCTCAGCGTCTTCGACGGGCTCGGGCTCGACGAGATCGAGATGGACATGTCGGTGACCATGGTGGCCAATTATGTCTATGGTGCCGTGCGCGACGCGGCGCGGGCCAGCCAGGTCAAGCAGCAGACCGGGATGAGCGACGAGGAATGGTGGTATGCCATCGCGCCCTTCCTCGACAGCCTGGACTTCTCGCCCTATCCGGTGGCCAACAGGGTTGGCCCCGTTGTCGGCGATCTCTATGGCGTGGGCGATCCAGAACGGGCCTTCAATTTCGGCCTCGAACGGCTGCTGGACGGCTTGGCCTGCCTGATCGCTACAAAGACGGGATGATCGTGCGCGCAGTGGGCAGGAATCGGTTCGCCTGGCGCCCTTACGGCCCGAATCCCCCACCCGACAAGGCATATGAGCCAAGGAAGGAGGCCGATGCATTCGAGAAGCAGTTTTCGCGGATTGCGCTCTAACGGGAGAAAGTCAGGGATCGATGACAGCCAGCCAAGAACTTGCCCAATACATGAGTCAGCATTTCGTAGATCATTCTGCTTTCCTTCGACGCGCCGGCATCCGTCGCCTATCGCCGTCATGGCGGACGCCGCACCAATGGCGCCGACAAATGCATCGGCCTGTTCCAGCCGCTCGATGGGACCCCAGCATAGGCGCAACCTCCAGCAGCTAGAAACCGGCAACCTGCTCGGCATGGAAGACGGCGGATGCGTCCGCCGCCGCTACAAGCACCTAACCGGCCGGGACTGCCCCAATAAGGGCGACCAGCAGAAGTCCGAGCTGCTTATCAACCAGTTGCACATCGACGCCTTTGCCAAATAGGTCATATCAGACGAGCTCGATCACACGGGTTGGATATCACCAAGGTCTAGGTAAGCACGGGCGCCAGTCGGTTTCGCTGCGATAACGTCGGTCTATCTTGAGATAAGATGCTCAAAATGCGTCTTTGGTGAGCGAAGTCCAATCAGGTGACCTCGTCCAGACTTTGAGGCACAGCATTCGCCGCAAAGTTTTAATCTCCCTCAAAATCTAGCCTAAGGCTCGTCCTGATTTATCGAACAGATGCAATCCTCCGGGCGGCAACTTTAAATTAATCTGCTGGTTCAATGCCAGTACCGGAGCACCATCCAATTTGAGGGTGACGGTCTCCCCACTTGGTAACTCGACATAGGCTAGAGCATATTCACCGAACTGTTCAGCAACCGCGAGCGTGCCGATCAAATCTGCGTCGTCGTTGTGGCCGAGCAGCAGGTGCTCTGGACGCACTCCGACAGTAGCCACCTCGGCTAGATTAGCATGGGGCAAATGTAAGAGCCGGCCTCCAGGCAGTTCCAATTTCCCGTCGGTGGTTTTCACACTTAGGAAGTTCATGCGTTGGCTGGCAATAAAGCCCGCGACGAAGGTGTTGACCGGGTTGCTGTAGAGCTCCAGCGGAGAGCCAACCTGCTCGATCTTGCCGGCATTGAGAACCACGATCCGGTCGGCCAGAGTCATGGCCTCTACCTGATCATGGGTTACATAGATCATGGTTGCGTCGAGGGCTGCGTGGAGCTTGGCGATTTCTACGCGCGTCTGGGCGCGGAGCGAGGCATCAAGGTTCGACAGGGGCTCGTCGAACAGAAACACTTTCGGATTGCGCACGATCGCCCGGCCAATTGCGACGCGCTGCCTTTGCCCGCCGGACAGGGCTTTCGGCATACGGTCGAGATAAGGCTCGATCTGAAGAATTCGCGCCGCCTCGCGCACGCGGCGCTCGGTTTCCTCTTTCGGCGTCTTTGCAAGCTTGAGGCCAAAAGCCATATTGTCGAACACCGTCATATGCGGATAGAGCGCGTAGGACTGGAACACCATGGCGATGCCGCGCTGCGGCGACGGCACATCGTTGACCACCTTGCCGCCAATGGTGATTTCGCCGCCGCTGATCGGCTCCAGCCCGGCTATCATGCGCAACAATGTGGACTTGCCGCAGCCGGACGGCCCGACAAAGACCACGAACTCGCCCGCCTTGATATCCAGATCGACGCCGTGGACCACTTCGAGCGCGCCATAGGACTTGCGCACAGCTTTCAGGCTTACGTCAGACATATTGTTCTCCCATCGGCTTTATCCGCTTTCCTATCGACTCTTTCTCTTCCCTCGCCCTTGAGGGGAGGGATCGAGGGTGGGGAGCCATCAGTGAATAACTGAACCACCCCCTCCCCGACCCTCCTCTCAAAGGGGAGGGAGTCCAAGCACGACTTCGGTGCGGGACCTCACTTGGTTTCCACCAGCAACGTCACGATCTCGAACGGACGCAATTGCAGGTTGATGCTATTACCCGTGACGGTCAGCTTTTCGCCCGGCTGTTCTTCCATCAGGTTCACCACACGCACCGATTCGACATCGAGGCCGAAGTTGATCGTTGCATTGGCGCGGATATTGGCGTGCTCGAAAACACGCAGCACCAAGGCGTCGGATTTCTCGGCCTTCTTGACCGTTTCGATGGTGACATTGGGCACATCGACACTGGCGAGGCTGAAGCTGGCAAATTCAGCAGTAGGTGGCGACGCCGTGCGCGAACCGATAAAGGCGACAGGGTTATTGAAGCGCTCCGCTGCACGATGCACTTCGGCTAGGTCGGCCACACCCTCATGCACGAACATGGCGTAGCGAATACGATGTTCGCCAAGGTCCGCCTCGGGGTGCGGATGGGTGGAGCCGCGCACCAGCGTCAGCCGCACCGTCTGCTCGTGGCAATCATAGGCATATTTGCTGTCGTTGAGCAGTGCGACGCCAAAATCGGCCTCAGCAATATCGACCCACCGATGCATCGACGCCTCGAACCGCGCGCGATCCCAGGTGGTGTTGCGATGGGTGGGGCGCGTCACGTGACCAAAGGCGATTTCGGAGCGCACTTCGGACGTATTGAGATCGAAGGGGAACAGCGCCTTGATGACCTGCGCCCGCTCCTGCCAGTCGATGAACGTATCGAATTCCACCTGCCGCTCACCGGCAGCCAGAGAGATCACCTGCACAATTTTTGACTTCTGATAAGCGCGTTCAATCCGGATGGCAGCGCGGTGCGGGCCGGTTTCGACTACCGAAATATGCGCCTTGCCATCGGCCAAAGCCCAGAACTGCTCCTCGAAATAGCGGTCGATATCCCAGGCATCCCAGTTCATCGGCTTGTCTTCATAGGCGATCAGCCGATTGGCCTTTTCGCCCGCCACCAGCGTTTCGCGGTTGCGTGTCTTGTCGAAGACCGAGGTGATTTCGCCCTTCGCGTCGATTTCGACCCGGAGCAGATCGTTTTCCAGATGCTTGGTCGAAACCGACACGGCGCTTTTGGCGGGGGTCGCGCCGGAAACAACCTGCACGGCGGTCCATCCCAGCGGTGCGATATTGCCGACTAGCGCGACGCTGTGGGCGGAGCCATCAGCGCGGGTAATCTGTTGCACCGCCACCGTGCCGCCGGCAGTGGCGAGAGCCGCGCCCTCGGCGACCTCTCCCAGCTGCACCAGCCCAGAGCGGCTCTGGCTGGTAAAATTCAGCAGCCGCGCGCCGTTCGCACCCGGCTTGGTCGCGGCCTGCGCGGCAGCGTGCCAGGGGCCATTTGCCGAATCCAGCGTCGAGAAAATGCGGCCATATTCATTGTCGCTGTCGACATAGACTTCGGGAATGGAGGTGCCGGGAAGAATATCGTGGAACTGGTTGATCAGCACCAGCTCCCAGAATTCGGCCAAGGTTTCGCTTGGATAGGCATGACCGACCGTGACCAGCGCCAGCGCGCCAAGCATTTCCAGCTCGCGCAGACGTCGTTCGGCATTGCGGTTATTGGCCTTGTTCTTGGCCACCGAAGTCAGCGTGCCACGGTGATATTGCAGGTAAAGCTCGCCATTCCAGGTGGGGAAGCGCGCCGGGTCGGCGTCCATCGCCTTGCCCAGACGGTCGAGGAAGGGCACGATGCCTTCGAGCTTCACCTTTGGCGCGCCGGGAATGCCGCGTTCGAGCCGCGTACCGCGCTCGATCATCGCGCGGGTCGGCCCGCCACCGCCATCGCCATAGCCATAGGACATGACGACCTCGTCATAGGCCGCCTTGGGCTCATAGCGCTTCCACGCGCCCATGGTTTCGGAAACGGAGAGATCGCCGTTATAGGTCGTGAAAATCTCCTCGCTGTCATATTTCTGGGCGGTGATCAGCTGCGCCTTGGTATCGGTGCCGTCGATGCCGCGCCAGAAGAACGTGTCATAGGGGTGCCGGTCTGTGTCATTCCAGCTGAGCTTGGAGGTGACGAAATATTTTAGCCCCGACTTGTCCATGATCTGCGGCAGGTTGGCCGAATAGCCGAATGTGTCGGGCAGCCAGACGGTCTTGGGATCAACGCCGAAATGCTCGAGGTGGAAACGCCGCCCGCGCATGATCTGGCGCACCAGACTTTCACCCGAAGCAATATTGACGTCCGGCTCGACCCACATAGCGCCTTCGATTTCGAACTGGCCGGATTTGACCCGTTTGACCATGCGGTCCCAGAGCTCGGGATAGTCCTTCTTGAGAAAATCGAAGAGCACCGACTGGTTATACATGAAGACAAATTGGGGATATTCCTCCATGAGATTGAGAACGGTGGCAAAGCTGCGGCCAGTCTTGTCGCGGGTATGCATCACCCGCCACAGCCAGCCGACATCGAGATGGGTGGAGCCGACAGCGGTGATCTGCGGCTGCACTTCGGTATCCACCAGAGCGTAGATTTCAGCCGCGATCTTTTCGGCTTCCGGCAGGCCCTTTTCGAACGTAGCGGTATGCCCGTCACGCCGGTCCAGCGCGCGCAGGGCGCGGTTGACGATGTTGAGGATCGCATGGCGGCGCGGATCGTTCTGCTGCAGGCGAAGGGCCACATCGACCGGCGTTTGCAGATCGTAATACAGCTTTTCGGCGCGCTCATTGCGAATGAAGAAATCCACCTCGAAGCCAACCAATGGCCGGTCGAAGAAGGTGAAGGCGTTCACCAGCAGGACATGCTTATTACCCGGCTTGGCATTGCGCTCGATCACCAGTTCAGTGTGGTTGCCGTCCAAAGCCTGCGCGATCTTGCCATCGAGATAGGCAAGGCATTGCGGGTCGGTCGAGCCGGGGCGATCCTGCCACTGGCTGGTGAAATGGGCGACGAAAACTTTGCCCTTTGCCTCTTCTGGCACGGTGATTTCGGCAGCGAACCAAGTGTGTTCCTGATGCTTGGCCCAGACCGAGTGCCGCCCGAATTTCTCCCATTGCCGCCAATCGGCCTTGAGCGCGTCGGCGGATGAAAAACCATCGGCGCGCTGCACATGCCATTGGAACGGCACGTTATTAAGCGGAGTGCGGATTTTCTTTTCCAGATCGGAGCAGAGGCGCAGCAGCTTGCCTTCCTGCTTCAGGTCATCGTCCAGCAAACCGAGTTTGGACGAAAGGGCATTGGAATAGGTCATCCTTTAACTCCGACACCGGCGAACCCTGTGTTCATGTTCCGCCGCAACAAGAAATACACGCCGATCGCCGGCGCCGCGTAGATGATGGAAAAGGCCGTCAGGAACCCGTAATTGATGGCCCCCTGCTGGCCGAATGCCGCGTAGAGCCCGACAGACATCGGGAAAGCGTCCTGCACGCGGGCAAAGATCAGGGGCAGCAGGAACTCGTTCCACGCCCCGGTGAATGAGAAGAACCAGACCACCGCGATACCGGCCCGCGACATGGGCAGTACGATTTTGGTGACGATCTGGAAGAGGCTCGCGCCCTCGACATAGGCGGCTTCCTCAAGCTCGATCGGCACGGTGTCAAAGAAGTTCTTGAGCAGCAGCAGCGTGAAGGGAAGATTGAGCACGGTAAGCGCAATGATAACGCCGAACTGGTTGAGCAGGCCCAGCCGCTGCGCCGAGAAATAAAGCGGCACCAGCACGCCTGCAGAGGGCAGCATGCGCAACAGCACCAACGTCCAGAGGAAGGCATTGCGCCCCGGTATTTTGAGCCGCGACAGCGGATAGGCCGCCGAAATACCGACGATGACGCTGAGCGTTGCCGTGCCGGCCGCAATCATCATCGAATTGATGAATTGCCGCCCGGCATTGCCGCTCACCGCTTGCGCGAAATTGTCGAGCCCGACGGCACGGGGAATTTCCAATTGGCCGGTCGAGAGCGGATTGAAAGCATTGAGGATGAGCCAGGAAAACGGGCTGATCCAGATGACTGCCATAAAGGTCAGGGCAATGGCGGGGAGGCGCGAGGGCGCGTTGGATTCCATTATTTAGGCTCCCGCAACAGACGCAGATAAAACAGGGACAGGATGCCAACGATAACCAGCATGGCCACCGAGATGGCCGAGCCGAAGCCCAGATTGCCGCGCGCAAAACTCTGATTGTAAAGGAAGACGGCCAGCGTCTCGGTCTGCCGCCCCGGCCCGCCGCCGGTCATGGCGAAAATCAGCGGGAAATAGGTGAAGGTCCAGATGGTGATGAACAGCATGTTGGTGGCGATATGCGGCCTGATGATCGGCAATTGCACCAGCCAGATACGCTGCAGAGGCGTCGCGCCATCGACCTTTGCCGCCTCGACCACCTCGCGGCTGACGGAGTCCAAGGCCGCCGAAAACAGCAGGTATGACCAGGCTGTGCCCTTCCAGATATTGGCGATGGTAACCACTGGCAGGGCGTAATCATTGATGAAATTGACCGGTGGCAGGCCCAGCGGGCGGATGATGAGCTGATTGATCAACCCAGTCTGCGCCGTCGTCGCCGACCAGAGGAAAGCCGCGACGATATCGGGCAGCAGCCAGCCCAGCATGATGCAGACTTCTACCGCCGTCCGCAGCGTCGAGCGGGTGCCGCGCAACGTCGCCGCCAGCAGGAAGCCGAGCACGGACTGGCCGACAATGGCCGAGAAGAACACGAAAATGACTGTGGTCCAGAGCGATTCAAGAAAGCCGCGCCGGGTGAACAGGCGCTCGAAATTTTCGAGACCCACCCAGCTCCATTCCACGCTCTTTCGACCGACCAAAGCCAGATCGGTGAAGGAGAAGGCAAAGGCCCAGCCGGTGAAATAGAGCAGTGTGCCGATGAGCAGAATGGCCGGCAACATGCCCAAGCCAAGGACCCAGAGATTACTCGTCAGCCAGGGATTGCTCTGGTTTTTCATGGGCTTTTTCTCTCTGACACAGACAATTCCACCCGCTCGATCAGCACCCTCCCCCTTGCGGGGAGGGCTGGGGTGGGGGATGAGAGCCACCACAACGTGGCTCCCACACCCCCTCCCATCCTCCCCCATGGAGGGGGAGGTGCCGCATCGGGGTCGTGACGCGCTTCGGTTTCAGAAAAATCCGGCGACGCCAGGAGGACATTGGCGCCGCCGGCCGGGCCGCCATCGGGCATAGCCCTCATGGCCTTCTCCCCTCAGATCGCTCCAACGGAGCGATCTGCCCTTCGGGACGGCTCGAAGTCACTCGTAAACGATCACGTTTTCTGCACCGAACTCGTCGACCAGGGCATCGTGATATTCCTGAACCACCTCGTCCGGCGTCACGCCGTCGAGAATATCGGCCGTGGCCTGCTGGATCAGCGCCGACACGGTCTGGTAACCAGGCACGGTATCGCGGCCCGTTGTTTCGGCAGCGAGCTTGGTGGCTTCGGCAAGGAATGTGTCGGCCGTGTATTCCGGGCTTTCCGAAATATCGGTGCGCACAGCCATGCGATGGTTCGCCAGTGTCCAGGCCTTGAAGTTCTCTTCATCGAAGATCGAGGTGATCAGCTTGAAGGCAAGGTCCTTGTCGGCGGCATTGGCGTTGATACCGATGGTCCAGCCGCCGGAAATATTGGTCGTGGTTTTGGCGCCTTCAACACCTGAACCCGGCCATGGCGTCCAGGCTACCGTGGCGTCACGTTCTTCACGGCTTGGCGGATTGTTGCAATCCCACAGGCACGCATCTTCCCATGAGCCGGAAGCCAGAATACCCAGCTCATCAGCAGCAAGAGCTGCACGGACCGCCGCGCCGATATCGGTGGCGTAGTTCAGTTCCGCCGTGTTGAGCTGGCGCTCTACATAGACCTGATAGAAGAAATCGAAGGTGCGGCGCAGGCCAGGACTATCGCCGATCCACTGATTGGTTTCACGGTTCAGGAGGCGATTGCGATCGCCCTCGGGCACGTCCGAGCCGAGCAGCGCCATATAGACGCCCTGCATGGTGGCAGCTTCCGCCTGCTTGGTGCCAGCGGGAAGCTGGAACGGATAGCGGACGCCCGCATCCTTAAGCTTTTGCGCGGCGTCAAGGACATCGTCCCAGTTCTTGGGATGCCAGGGCGTTTCGATACCGGCCTTTTCAAAATTGGACAGATCGTACCAGAGCATGCGTACATCGGTATCGGTGGGCAGGGCAAAGACCTGATCCTGATAGGAGGCGACTTCGAGCAGGCCGGGCAGATAATATTGATACTGCTCCCACCCGGCGAGCAGGTCATCAAGCGGCAAAAGGTAGCCCGCCGAAGCCAGCTCGGACACCATGAAGCTGTCCATCAGGTTGACGTCGGCGGCGGTGCCGGCGGCCAGATCGAGCGCGATGCGCTGGTCATAGCCCTGCCCCGGCAGCTTGATGGCATTCACCTTCTCGCCGGTTTCCGCCTCGAAGGCGGCGATTCCGGGCTCAACGAGCGCCGCAATCCATTCGGCATACATAAACGAGACCTCGGCTCGCGCCGGGCCGGCAATCGCGGCACTCATCGCCAGAGTGGCCACGCCGGTCAAAAGCACTTTCTTCAGCATAGATTTTCCTCCCTCTACGATCTTATCGCCAGATGTAGCGACAAGGCCGGCTCCTCTTCCGGCTCAATAAGAACTCAATCACAGAAAATGCAACGTTGCAATTCAGAATGCGGAGACGGTGAGATCACGGCACATAAAATCTCTAACATATTGTAATTGCTAGTAGTTTTACAAAATCTGACTTCACTTTAAGGAATTTGTAACGATTGCATCGTTGCAAATTGGTTTTATATGTATCTCACCACCCCCGTGCTAATAAGGGAATTTAGGGGTACATCTTATGCAGAAGCTAAAATCGGCCAGGAACGAGAGGGTCACGCTCAAGACCATCGCGGATGTCACAGGACTCAGCCTGTCGACGGTCTCTCTCTCTCTACGCGGCGGTACGACTTTGAAGCAAGAAACCCGCGACAAAGTTGCCGCGGCAGCAAAATCTCTTGGTTATGTCCCGGACCGCGCCGGGGTGCGCCTAAGGACAGGCAAGACCAATGTTCTCGCACTGGTGCTGGACGGCGCGGAAGATTCCATAGATTTCGCCCGGCAAATGATCCAAGGCATCGGCCAGGCAATCAAGGGCACCCCCTATCACCTCACGGTAACGCCAGAATTCGAGCGGGACTCCACTGACACGATCCGATACATCCTTGAAAACCGCAATGCGGATGGTGTCATTATAACCCATACCAGCCCGCGCGACCCGCGCGTTCAGATGATGATGGATGCCGACTTTCCGTTTGTCAGCCATGGGCGGACGGAGTTCTTCACTCCCCATCCTTACCACGATTTTCATTCCGAGGCGTTCGCCGCTCTGGCCGCAGAGCGGCTAGAAGCGAAGGGATGCGGTCGGGTATTGCTCGTCATAGGCGACGATAGCACGACCAACTACCACAATATCGTCACTACCTTTCACCGGATTGCGGCACACAAAGGGCTGGAGGTCCAACTCCTAAAGGACAGCAAGAGTATGACGCCAGCCGAGTTACGCAGCACCGGGCTTGAAATCGCTCACTCGCCCGACAGACCCGATGCCGTGGTCTGCGACAGCGAAATGCGTACGATCGCTCTAATTGGCGGTTTTACTGAGGCTGGGCTAACCCCTGGGCGTGACCTCCACCTCATTTACAAGCAGACATCAGGCATCCTGCCCACCCTATTTCCGCGCATAGATTCTGTCCGCGAGGATGTCTTCACCGCCGGCATTGAACTCACGCGCCTGCTGCGCCGCCGTATCGAAGGCGCCTCCGCACACGAGTTACAGACACTGGCCGAGCCGCAACCGCAATGGCGCAGCCAACAATAGGTTTCAATCGAAAATCAAACTGCTGCAAAACCGAGCCGCCTCCCCGACGCCGTAGGCGGGTGGGTCGCACGGCCGGAATTAATTGAAGCGCTGATTAACGAGGTTGTAGCCGCCATTAATGCAGCTTTGAGTCATAGCGGGAACCGTGTAGCTAATAGACAAGCTGCCGCCCCTGCCCTCCTCTCTCTGATCTGCTAATGAACAGACACTCGTTCATTGAACCATTATGGAGCTCTCGTGCACTTAGCAGCGTGCAGCGTTAGTTACCGATATTGGCTTTCTGGCTAAGCGGGTCAAACTTTAGGATCATCTCGGCCAGAGCATCGTCCTCAGAAAAGAGGTAAGCCAACGGCACACCCAATGCCTTGGCCAAACGTTCAAGCGTTGGAAAATCCGGAAAGTGCACCGCCTGCTCATACCGATTGAGCCGTGTGCTCGCCACGCCAGGATCCAGACCGATCTCGATACCGAGCGACTTCTGCGACAGACCGCGTGCCATAAGCGCAGGTTATGGTACCGCCGTACGGTTCACCATTATGGCCGGGTGCAGGCTCGAAGAATTGACAGGCCTTACCTGGTCGCGGATCGACTTCTTCACCCGTACCTTTTCAGTTACCGGCAAAAATGGCGACACCCGCACCATTCCAATGTCCCACGCTCTGTTTGATCTGCTGTTTGCACAGCAGGGTTATCACGTTGAACATGTTTTCACCTATGTGGCGAGACGCAGCGATGTGCGCAAAGGCTTGCTCAGGGGCCAACGCTACCCCATGACGTATTACGGACTTCAGATCGCGGTCCGTCGCGCTATGCAGAAGTCCGGGATCAATGATCTGCGCGTTCACGATCTGCGCCACACGGCAGCAACCCGGACACTGCGGGTGTCAAATCTTCGGGTGGTGCAGCACCTGCTTGGTCATGCAGACATCACGACGACGGCAAAATATGCGCACGCCCAATCCGAGGACATACGCGCTGCGCTGGATGCAGCAAGTCCTACCGCCACTCCCACGCAAACAGCAGGACGATCTGTCCAAATTATTGAAAAATAAGGGGTAAAATTGGGTTGCATTTATGCCCCCAGACAAATGCGCTACCAGGCTGCGCTACGCCCCGACTGGTGCGGAGACATAGAGAAGCTGGGCTTTTGAGGCAGGCCCGATTTTGCAGGACCATGTGAACAAAGTGAGATTTTTTGGTAGTTTGGTTCCCAGCGGGATCAAAAGTCCCACGGATGTTCTACCACTGTTCACGTCGAGAGATACCTAGCTTTCTAATGAAAGGCAGGAGCCGCAGTTGCAAAAACAAAGAGCGACTATTTCGGCGGGACGATCAGATTGCGTTTGCACAGTCGCCTATGGGCGGAGACGGGGCTCGAACCCGCGACCTCCGGCCTGACAGGCCGGCTAGTCCCGTTCGACTACAGGGAGAGTTTCAACTTTTAGGCTGCCAGTTTGTGGCATAAACTTCCCAAAGTTGAAACTCAAGTTGCCTCTTTAGGCTCCCGGTTCTCTACGGCAAGGCCTGCCCGCTAAGCACTTTACAGCGTTCGCTACCAAGATGAGGCACAGACCACGACCGAGATTGCCAAAATCAGGTCAAGACCACATGCTGCGTCAGCTCCTCGATACTGGTATCCGCCTTGGACACATCCAGCACCTTGGTGCCATGGCTCATGATCACGAAGCGATCACAAACCTGGTAGGCGTGATAAAGATTATGCGTCACCAACACGCTCGACACACCTTCAGCCTTGAGCTTTTGCACTTGTCCCAACAACGCCTCTGTCTCACGCACCGACAGCGCTGAGGTTGGCTCGTCCAGCAACAGCACACGTCGCTTGAAGAAAACCGCTCGCGCAATCGCCACCGCCTGTTTCTGACCACCGGAGAGATCTCCAACCATTTTGTCCGGCGAGTCGATACCAGAGATATGAACGGCGCTCTCAAGCACCTGCATCGAGATGTCCCGCATCTGCTTAAGGTCCAGCATGCCCACGCGATTAGTGATCTCGCGGCCTAGAAATATGTTTCGGGAAATCGAGAGCGAATCCACCAGCGCGGTATTTTGATAAATCGTCTCGATGCCAGCCGCTGCGCTATCTCGCCGACAGGTGAAATCCTGTTGCACACCATCCACCGAGATGTGTCCGGACGTCGGACGATGAATGCCCGAGATCATATTGACCGTGGTTGACTTGCCAGCGCCATTGTCACCCAATAAGCCTACAACCTCGCTATGGCCGACCTCAAAGCTGAGGTTGGTCAGCGCCTTCAATGGGCCAAAGCTCTTATTGATATTGTGAAGAGACAGAAGACTCATAGTGCCGCTCCTCGGCGGTCAAGGCCGTGATTGAAGATGGATGCCGCAACGATCAGCGTTGCGATGAACATGTCGAGATAAAAGCCCGGGGCACGCAGCAACAGCAGCACGTTGGTGATCGTAAAAATCAGCATCACCCCCAGAAACACACCCAGGATTGACCCCCGCCCGCCGCGAAGCGACAAGCCGCCAATGACGCTGGCGGCAATGGCCTGCAATTCAAGACCTGTTCCCTGACCGGGCTGCACCGAGCCAACCCGCGTTGTCGCCAGAATGCCGGCAAAGGCCGCCATGACGCCGGCTATTGCAAAAGCGATCAACTTGATCCTGGCAGTATTGACCCCGATCGCTGTTGCCGCCGAGCGATTGCCGCCGGTGGCAAAAACATGATTGCCAAACTTGTGCCGGTGCAGCAGCAAATGAAAGAAAATGCACAGGCCGATGAACCAGATAAAGGCCGCATTGATCCCAAAAATCGTGCCGCCGAACATGGCGTTAAAAACCGGATTTGGATCAAACCGAACCTGGACCGCGCCATTGATCAGCAACACCGCCCCGCGCCAGAACAGCAATCCTCCTAGTGTCACAATGAAGCTGGGGAGATTGAAGCGCAGTGTCAGCGCACCATTGATGAGGCCGATCCCTGCGCCAACCAACAGGCCGACAGGCGCAGCAATAAACGCATCGATGCCGTTACCAACCAACATGGCCATGATGACTGCGGTCAAGGTATAGACCGAGCCGATAGACAGATCGAACTCCCCGGCGATCATCAGGATGCCAGCTCCAAGCGCAAGGCAACCCAGCACGGAGACGGAGCGCATCATGATCCCAAGGTTTTGCGGCGAAAGATAACGAAAGCTGTCGGGATAAAGCAGAGCCGCAATGATACAAACAGCCTGCACAAAAATGAAAACGAGCAGGATTGCGCCAGCGGGCATGCTGAGCAGATCATGCAGGCGGTCGCCGACTGTACGCGCCCGCACAGCGTGGGAATGAGTGATCTCGGTCACGGTTTTATTCCATTTGTCATAAGCGTCTGGATCGCCAGACCAGCACCATTCCCGGTTTCTCGCCCCTCGCTTTTGAGCAGAGAGGGGCGAGACGCGACGAGAAGGCCGGCAGCAATTTAACGGTAGGTGCCGATCAATGGCTTCACCGTTGCGATGCGATCCTGATCAAGGAAGGCGCCCTGCCCGGTATCCACATCAGTGGGTGTAAGGCCATAGCGCTTGGCGAGCGCGATCTGCGCGATCGGATAATAGCCCTGGAGATAGGGCTGCTGATCCATCGTGGCGAACATCTCACCCGACTCCACAGCATTGGCTATTTCGATAGCCAGATCGAAGCCGCCGAAGGGCACTTCAACTCCAGCATCGCGGATAGCGCCAGCGCCAACCGTCGAGGTCACCGAGCCAGTGCCGAAAACGGCCTTGATATTGGGATTGGCAATCAGAGCCTGGGCCATGATGTTCTGTGCTTCAGCCGGGTCGAGACCAGAGCGTACAGTTTCCACTGTGATGCCATGTTCGCCCATGGCACGCTCAATGCCGCCTCCGCGCGCCACGGCAAAACTGGCTTCGGGGATTTCGCGTGGATTAAAGACGACGTCGCCTTCCTTAAGATCGAAAGCTTCGATCATACGGATGCCAAGCTCGTAGCCCGACGCTTCCTCATTCATACCCACATAGGCGTGTCGGCAATTGCCGTCTGCGCCCTCCAGGTCATCATTATTAAAACCGATAACGATGACTCCGGCATCTACCGCAGCACAGATACTGTCGTCGAACGCGTCAGAGCTGGAAATGGCAACGGCAATACCGTCAACGCCAGTCACCACGGCGCTTTCAATCAGATCATTCTGCCGTACCGGATCATTATTGGCATATTGCACGTCAAGATCGACATTGAACGCTGCCGCTGCGTCCTGGGCGCCCTTTACGACCGGATTGAAAAACTGCACCGAGGCGTCGAGATAGATGATCATCGTCGCAGAAACCGGCTCCTGCTCCTGCGCCATCGTGCTCCCTGCCGTGATTAACACGGCGCAACCGGCCAACAAGGCCATCTTTGATTTGGTCAGTACCATTACAGAATCCTCCCTTGGATTGATGCGGGCCTCCTCAGACCCCGCTTCTGGACGCATGCCTCGACCAAAGAGCCACGCCATCCAATAGTCCCTATGGCTTCAACCCCTCCTAAGGCCGGAACCATGGCTCTGGCCGGCCCAAAGTCATGTGCAAACCCTTGAACTGGCTGTATTCATCAAAACCATATCGGCCGAGTTCCCGGCCGGTGCCGCTCTTTTTATAGCCGCCGATCGGCATCTCGGCAGTGCCATCGATCACCGAATTGATCCAGAAGCGCCCGGCTTTGACGCGGCGCGTCGTCTGGATCGCTGTTTCAAGATCGCGGGACCAGACGCTGGCTGACAGCCCATAAGGCGTGTCATTGGCCAGCGCGACGGCCTCCTCCGGGGTGTCAAAACCAATCGTGGACAACACCGGCCCGAAGATTTCTTCCTGTGCTATGGCCATGTCCGGCCGCACCTTGTCAAAAACGGTAGGTGCGATGAAATTGCCCTTGTCTGCCGCGACCCGCTCGCCGCCTAAGAGGAGTTCGGCCCCTTCCGACAGTCCTTTTTCGATATAACTGACGACCTTTTCGGCATGCTGGTCGCTGACCATGGCGCCGAATTTTCCGCCGCTTAGCGGATCACCAAACGGCAGGCGTCTGGAAATATCGAGCAGTCGCTCAAGCAGCGCCGCCCTAATCTTGTTTTGAACGATCAGCCGACTGCCAGAAATGCAGCATTGGCCTGCATTATGGTAGACGCCATAGGCGATGCCATCGGCTGCCGCCTCAAGGTCCGCATCAGCAAAAACGATCTGGGGGCCCTTGCCACCCAATTCGAGGCCAACGCGTTTCACCGTGGGTGCCGCCAATGCCGCCAATTGTGTGCCAACGCGCACCGAGCCGGTAAAGGCCAGAACGTCAACTCGCGGGTCTTCGGCCAGCTTCTGCCCTGCCTCCGGACCAGTTCCGGTGATGACATTGAAAACGCCGGGCGGAACACCTGCTTCAAGCGCGATCTGCGCCAGACGGATTGTCGTGCCGGATGTAAATTCGCTCGGCTTTGCGACAACCGTGCATCCGGCCCCAAGAGCCCAGGGCACGCGTTCCGAGACGATGATGAATGGAAAATTCCACGGCGTGATAATGCCCACCACGCCTGCCGGCTCGCGCAGCACCAAACCGAGCCGATTATCGCCTATGGCGTTGTGGCTATCTCCCTCAAGCCCGCGTGCCATGCCCGCAGCATAAGACCACAGATCTGCGCAGTAGACGATTTCGCCCTGAGCCTGCTGCAATGGCTTGCCAGTTTCAAGACACTCAATCAGCCCCAGTTCATCCTGATGCTTGAGAATGCCCGCCGCGACGCGGTGAAGGATAACTGAGCGCTCCGCGCCGCTCATCCGGGCCCAGGGGCCCTCATCAAAAGCGCGGCGGGCCGCAGCAATGGCGCGATCCGCGTCTTCGGAAGCGCCAGCGGGCCAGACGCCGATTACCTTGCCACGATGCCCAGGGCTCTGGCGAGAAATCGTCTCTCCCGAGACCGCATCAACCTCGTTGCCGTCAATGAGCATGCGATAGCTGCGTTGCGTGCCGAGCCGCGGATCATTAAGGTTCGGAACAAGAAAATTATCCTGGAAACGCGGCTGCATGTTCATTGATTCAGTGGGCTGAAGCCCACCCTCCCTCGGATTTTGGATGTCCTGAATGCATCCTGTATGTAATTGTATGGTACCGTATGGCTCTGTGACATTGCTTGTCAATGGCCTGGGAGACTTGTTGTATGAATGTGGAAATGAAGGTCACTGACAGCGGAGAAAGCGCCGCGGCTGTCATCGAAAAAGACTTGCGCCGCCAGATAGTTGAGCTGGAAATGCAGCCGGGGACCCGCCTCTCCGAGCAAGATATTGCAACCCGTCTTGGGGTCTCACGCCAGCCTGTGCGCGAGGCGATGATCCGCCTCGCGCATTCCCGGCTTATCGAGATTCGGCCCCATCGCGGCACTGTCGTCGCCCGCATTTCTGCGCGTGAGATGACGGAAGCGCTGTTTGTCCGGCAATCCGTCGAAATCTCCGTTGTGGCGCAGGCGGCGCAGAATTTTGACCACTGGGAACGCAAACGCATCGACACGCTCATTGCCGAGCAGGAAAACGACGCCCGAAACCTTGATCATGCCGGTTTCCGCGAGCACGACGAAGCATTTCACATCGCCATTGCCAAGGGCGCAGGCGTCGGGATCGCATGGATCGCTATTGCCGACATGAAGTCTCATATGGACAGGGTCTGCAATCTGACGCTGCAAAGTGAGGCCGACATGAACAGACGCGTGCTCGAACATCGCGCGATCATGGCCGCGATTGACGCTCGAGACGTTGAGCAAGCCAAGGCCGCGATGGCAACTCATCTCGGTTCCATCCTTGACCACCTGCCCGAACTTGAAACACGCCACTCAAACCTTTTCGTTTAGCCCTATGCCCCTTTCCGCTCGCTATCCCAGCCTCACAGGTGTTCCCGTCGTCATTTCCGGTGGCGCAACGGGCATTGGAGCTGTGCTCGTACGCGCCTTTGCCGATCAAGGCGCAAGCGTGGGTTTCGTCGATATCAATGCGGAGGCAGGCGCTGAACTCGCTGCCGAGCTCGTGGCACAAAAGGTCAGCTTCATCCCCTGCGACGTTACCGACATTGCCGCCTACCGCGCAGCAATCACCGAATTTTCCACGATGCATGGCCCCGCAGCTGTTCTCATCAACAATGCTGCCCATGATGAACGTCACGATTGGTCGCGCGTCACGCCCGAAGAATGGGACGCCCGCATCAATACCAATCTCCGGCATGCCTTCTTCGCCATCCAGGCCGTCGCACCGGGCATGATCGAGGCCGGCCGTGGCTCAATCATCAATCTGGGCTCAATCAGCTGGATGATCATGGTGCCACGCCTCCCCCTCTATCAGACAGCCAAGGCAGCAATGCATGGCCTCACCCGGTCCATGGCCCGGGAGCTGGGGCGGCATCGTATTCGCGTAAATACGCTGGTGCCGGGCTGGGTGATGACCGAACGCCAGCTGGAGCACTGGGTGGATGATGAGGCCGAAGCCCTGATCGACAACAATCAGGCGCTACAGGACCGTGTACTCCCCGCGGACATTGCCGCCATGGCCCTCTTTCTGGCGGCCGAAGACAGCGCCATGATTTCTGGCCAGCATTTCACCGTCGACGGAGGCTGGGCCAATACCTGATTGTCGAAGCGATTGCGCAACTTGAATTCCTCTATCGACGCTCTCTCTGCGTCTTCGGGTCAAGAAGCTCTCATTGTGCTGGTCGCGGTCTCGTCGCAAAAGATCAATACATTGGCGTGGGACTGAAGGGCGGATGCCGGGCAATCTGGATTTGGCACCGACTGAAACGCAGCCTGAATCGCTTGAGCTTTGGATGCGCCAATAGCTACAAGGATGATCTGCCGAGCATCGAGAATGGTGCTGATGCCCATCGTCACCGCTGATGGTGGTACAGTTTCGCCGGGCGGAAAATCGCCCTTGTTCGCCTCGCGCGTCAAAGGTGTCAGATCGACCTTGCGGGTGCGACTATCAAAGGGTGAACCCGGTTCATTGAAGCCGATATGGCCATTACGACCGATACCGAGCACCTGAATATCGATGCCACCAGAGGCAATTTCTGCCTCATAATCCCGGCTGGCGGCTTCAATGTCTCCATCGACGCCGGGCAACAGCCCCTTGCCAGCAGGCAGATCAACGTGAGCGAACAGGTGCCGCTCCATATAGGCTGAAAAGGACGCAGGATGATCCTTAGGCAGGCCGATATATTCGTCGAGATTAAAGCTCATGACCTCGGAGAACGAGAAGTCGCCGACTTGATACAGTTCAACCAGCGCAGCGTAGATCGGCACGAAAGTGTTGCCAGTCGCCAGGCCAAGTCGCAGGCGAGGCTGGTTTTTCAGCGCTCGGGCCAGATAGTCGGCGACGGCAGCGGCTGTCGCTTCCCCTGAAGGGAAAATACGAAATTGAGGACTATTCATATTCATTCTTTTGCGGTGGTCGCTTTAGCCCATCTCTACTCTGAAATTAGGCGATGGCGGCAAGAGAGCCGGTTCCGCCCGCTGCCTGAACAGACCGGGACCCGGCACCGATAGCCGCCACGAGGCAGGCTTCAGGCTCGGCACCATCCAGCCAGGCATCAAGGAAACCTGCATTAAAGGCATCGCCGGCCCCGGTTGTATCGATCACGCGGACCTGTGGGCTTGGGAGCGAAATGACGGTCTCGCCTATCGCCAACATGGCGCCATCGCCGCCGCATTTGAGGGCGACAATCGGGAAATGCCGCGCCAGAACGGCCAGCGCTTCGCGCGGATCATCATGGCCGGTCAAAGCATGGGCTTCTTCCAGATTGGGCATAAAGATATCGGTGCCGATAGTGCGCTCGAAGAACAGCGGGTCGCGGATCAACTCGTCGTCCCAGCTCGGGTCGAGCGATACGGTGAGCCCCTTCGCCTTGGCGGCACTGATAGCATCGCGCATTTCGTAGAGCGTGGCATATTCTGCAATATGCAGATGCGCCGCTTCGGGCCAGATCAGCGCCTGCTCGAAACTTGCCGGACGCGCATGTCCGGCCCGTCGGGAGAGAAAGGCACGGTCACTATCGTTGACCATGACCACGGTCAGTTGTGGGCCAGCACTGTCATGTCGATCCAGAAACTGAAGATCGAGACCAAGCCCTTCGATCTGATCCGACAGGGCAACGGACAGGGAATCCGTCCCGAACCGCGCCAGAAGTGCAGTATTTCGTCCAGAGGCCGATAAATGAGCCGCAGTAATCAACGCTCCACCGCCCGGAGTCATGGCAAAATCGCGGGCGAATAATTCACGCCCAAGTTGCGGCATGCCATCGAGACCCCGAAACACCATGTCGCAGTAGATGCGGCCAAGGCTAAGGACAGCCTTGGCTTTCGATGATGTCGAGGTCATGCGCGGCCCAGAGCCTTTTCGTTGGCGGCATCGAAGAGATAGGGAGCACCTGCACCGGCATGCACGGAAACGGTACTGCCAATGGCGGGCACAACGCGGCCGGGTGCCGTCGCCGTCACCAGCGCCTTGCCAAGCATCAGATGGACGAGCGTTTCCGAGCCTAGTGGCTCCACGGCTTCCACCACGCCAGTGCCGGAAATACCAGCGCCACTGGACTCTCCAACCAGCAGGTCATGTGGACGCAGACCTACCAGAACCTGACCTTCATGGGCCGGCAATGTCAGCCCGGACACCGAAGCGCCATCGATGGTCAGATTGCCATTAGCGAGGGTGCCGTCCATCATGTTCATCGACGGGCTGCCGATAAAGCGGGCGGTAAAGACGTCGACGGGGTTTTCATAGAGGTCAGTGGGCGTGCCGACCTGCAGGATATTGCCATCGCGCATAACGACGATCTTGTCGGCCATGGTCATGGCTTCGACCTGATCGTGAGTCACATAAACGATAGTAGTTCCGAGTCGACGATGTAGGCTCTTGATCTCCATACGCATCTGGCTGCGCAATTGCGCATCAAGATTGGACAAGGGTTCATCGAAAAGAAAGGCTACGGGGTCGCGCACCATGGCACGGCCAATGGCCACGCGCTGACGCTGGCCACCCGACAGCGCTGCGGGACGACGGTCCAGCAGCTTTTCAAGGCCGAGGATCTTGCCGGTCTCCTCGATCCGCTTCTGCTTTTCGGCCTTGGACAGTTTCGATGTGTAGAGTCCGAAACCGATATTCTGGCCCACTGTCATATGCGGATAGATGGCGTAGTTCTGGAACACCATGGCGATATTGCGCTGCTTGGGCTCGCGCTGGTTCACCACTTCGTCCCCGATCAAGAGCTTGCCGCCGGAAATGTCCTCAAGCCCGGCGATCATTCGCAGCGTGGTGGACTTGCCGCAGCCCGAAGGGCCAACAAAGACGACGAATTCACCGTCCTCGATGGTGAGGTTAATGCCGTGAACGGCGCGGGTATTACCATAGGCCTTGACCAGGCCCTGAAGTTCGATCTTGGCCATCAGGCTTTTTCCTTCAATGCGTCGAAGCGCGTCTTGAGCAGATGCGCGGCCTCGGACTGGCGGCGCAGCAGGTTTTGATGTTTGTCAGCCAGTTTAGCCGCGTCGACCTTGTAACCGGCAATAGCAGCGAGCAGCGGTTCGGGCGCAGGACCACCAAAGCGGGTGCGTACCGAAACGAAATATTCGGGCGAGACCAGCTTGGCAAAGGTGGCTTCATCAAGCGTCGAGCCACGCCCGGTCGCTGCCTCGAAAGCGGCGACGAACGGGGCATAGCCATCGCTCACCAGATCGCCACCCATGGCCACCACCGCCTTGGAAACGGCAGCAGCAATTTCGTGCCCTTCGCGGAAGGAGAGCCCGTCGCGCCGAACCAGGCTATCGGCCAGTTCGGTAATGGTAATGCAGGAACGGCGAATATTTTGAGCCACCCGCGCGGGATCGATGCGGATCAGGGTTATCAGTGCCGCCAGCAAGTCGAGCACCCGATAGGCGCTGGCGAAAGCGCCGTAGCCCATGGACTGCGTCTCGCCCTCGCTGTCATTCATGTCGGTGAAGGGCGTATTGTGCATCACGCTCAGCATGGCATGGGCGCGGGCCATAGTCTGGCTCGACAGATGACGTAAATGCTCGATCGGCACCGGATTGCGCTTCTGCGGCATGATCGAGGAGATCTGCACGAGGCTATTGGGCACATAAATCTGCCCTACCTCGAAACTGGTCCAGACCTGAAAATCCTGGATCGGACGACCAAGGTGCAGGAACATCAGCTCGATGGCCGAATAGGTCGACGTGATGTAGTCGACCCCAGCAATGCAGGAATAGGAATTTTGCAGCGGCGCGGCAAAGCCGAGCAGTTCAGCAACCCGCGCCCGGTCGGTCGGGAAGCCGGTCGTGGTAATCGCAGCAGCGCCCATGGGCGAAAGGTCGACAATTTTATAGGCATCGAACAACCGCTCGATATCGCGGCCGACAAATTCGACTACGGCCGAAAGATAATGCCCAAAGGTCGTCGGCTGCGCCGGCTGGCCGTGGGTATAGGCCACGATCAGCGTGTCCTTTTCCCGCTCTGCCGCCTCGATCAGCGCCCTGTGCAGCGCCAGCGCCTTGCCGATCAGCACATTGAGCCGCTCGCGCAGACCGAGCTTGAACAGGGTATGGTCGATATCGTTGCGCGACCGCGCGGTGTGGAGGCGTCCGCCCAGATCGGGGCCGACGCGCTTTTTCAGTTCTTTTTCGATGAGGAAGAAGAAGTCTTCCACCTCGCCGGTATAGACGAGCTCGGACGGCACGATGTCCACATCGATGCTGTCGAGCGCCTTGGCAATCTCACCGGCCTGTTCACCATCGAGGATGCCGGTTTCGGCCAGCATAACGAGATGCGCACGGTCGATGGCACGGAAGGCTTCGACATGGTGATCCTTGGCGCTGTCGAAGAGCGGCGCCAGGACGGTTTCCTTATAGACCGGGTCGGGGAAGACCGAATGATCGGAGAGACGTGGGTCGGTCATGACTTACCCCTTCAGTCCGGCCAGCATGACGCCGCGAACGATGAAGCGTTGCAGGGCCAGGAAAACGAGAAGCGTCGGAATAGTGCCGATAGCCGCGCCGGTCATGATCAGCTCCCACTGGATCGAGGATTCCGCCGAGAAGCTGGAGATGCCAACGGGCAGCGTATAGAGCTCCTTGGAGGTGGTGACGATCAGCGGCCAGAAGAAAGCTGTCCAATTGCCGAGGAAGGTGAAGATGGCCAGCGCCGAAATCGCAGGCACCACCATGGGCATGGCGATCTTCCACCAGATGGTGAACTCGTTGAGCCCATCGACACGTGCGGCTTCGAGGAAGTCATTAGGTACGCCTTCAAAGAACTGCTTCATCAGGAACGTGCCGAAGGCCGTCATCATGCCGGGAAACATGATGCCCCAATAGCTATCGATCCAGCCGAGCTGGCTCGACATCAGATACCACGGGATCACCAGCATTTCGGTGGGGATCATCAGGGTCGACAGGATGGCGAGGAAGATGAAATAGCGACCACGGAATTCGAACTTGGCGAGCGTGTAGCCGACCAGGCTGTCAAAGAAGACGTTGGACAGCGTGACCGTCAGCGCGATGAAGGTCGAATTGAGGAACCAGCGCATGAACCGGCCATCGCCCAGAACCTTGATATAATTGTCAACGGTCGGGGCCGCCGGGATCAGCCGCAGGTCATAGACCTGGCCCGAGGTCTTGAGCGAGGTCGAGAACATGAACAGCAGCGGCGTGATCATGATCAGCCCGCCGATGAGCAGCAGGGTCCAGATGATGATGCGGCCAGGGCGGATGTCGCGGCGGTTGGCCGCTAGCTCGATGGATGAGGTTGTCGTGGCGGTCATTTCTTTTCCCTCAGCACATAGAGCTGGAGCAGGGATACGATGAGCAGGATGGTGAAAAGCACCACAGTCTGCGCGGCGGCATAGCCCATCTGATAGGAGGAGAAAGCGGTCTGGTAGATCATCAGCACCAGCGGCTTGGTCGCGTTCAGTGGCCCGCCGGGATCGTTCGAGGTCATGTTGTAGACCTGATCGAAGATGCGCAGGAACCCGATTGAGGAGAAGACGACGAGGAAGACCGTTGTTGGTTTCAGAAGCGGGATGGTGATCTTGCGCAGGATCGCCCATTCACCAAGACCGTCAATTTTGGCAGCCTCATAGAAGGTGCCGGGAATGGCACGCAGGCCGGCCATGAAGATAATGATCTGGAAGCCAAGGCCCGCCCAGATCGCCGGGATCAGGATGGAGATCAGCGCCTGATCGACCGACCGCAGGAAGGGTTGCTGAGCGATGCCGATCGTGCTGAGGAAGCCGTTGATTACCCCGATCGGAACCGGCTGATAAAACCAGCGCCATACCCAGCCCATGGCCGCAGCCGTCGTTAGAAAGGGCAGAAAATAGAGCGCACGAATGAAGCCGTGCATGAGCTTAACGCGATCAAGATAATAGGCGATCACAAAGGAGATCACCAGGCTGACTGGCGTGCCAATGATCAGGTAAAGGAAGGTGTTCTGGAACACTTTCCAAAAGATCGGATCCGCGAACATTTTCTCGTAGTTCGCAAAGCCGATGAATTGTGCTGGCCGCAGCAAATCCCAATTGGTCAGTGACAGCCAGAATGCCTGAAATGTGGGGTAAAAGCGGATTCCCGCGTAGAATAGAATTGGCAGAGCCAGGAAGGCCCATGCCCAGATTACACGCTTGGTGCTGATATCCAGGCGATCCCAAAAGCGAGACGGGCCTGCGGGGGAATTTGCGTTTGCCGACGCCATGATCGCTCCTCGGGAGGCATGCGGTTGGCGGCGGCATGAACTGCCGCCGCCAACCGGTTATTTGCCGTTAGGCTTACTGACGACCGGCGTCGATGATGGCCTGTTCGGCAGCGGCGGCCTCGGCAATCGAATCTTCGATCGACTGGCCCTGAAGCAGAACACGATTGACCATGTCGATCGAGGTCTGGCGCTGCGCAGCTTCATCATAGAACTGGGTGGTGTGCGCATATTCGAGGCCCTTGAGGAAGGGGCCACGGATCGGGTCAGCCAGATTGGCTTCCGTCAGCGCAACATCGCGGCGAGCGGGGAGTTCGCCAACGGTTTCCAGCCAGATTTCCATCGCTTCGGGCGAGGAGATGTAGGCGAGGAATTTCTGGGCAGCTTCAAGCTCTTCACCCTCGGCAGTCGCACCGATGGCATTGGCAAAATAGCTTGAGTAGTTCGACTTGAGTCCGTCGGCATTGGCGGGAAGCTCAACCACACCCCACTCGAACGGATTGCCGCCAAAGGCGCCCAGACGGAACGTACCGTCAATGGTCATTGCCGCCATGCCAGCGCGGAACGCGGCCTGACCTTCGTCCATGAAGCCAACAAGGCCAACCTTCTGCTCTGTCTGCAGATCGGTATAGAACTTGAGGGCAGCAGCGCCAGCCTCATCGTCATAGGCAACATTGCCCTCGGCATCGTATGGCACGCCACCGAACTGGCGGACCAGGTCTTCGCGCCACCAGTGGTGATCCTGCCCGGCCATGTCCATGGTGATACCGGCCGTGGTGATGTTACCGCCGCCATCGCGCTTGGTGGTGGCTTCTGCAACAGCCAGCAGCTGGTCGAGCGTGGTCGGGGGCTCAACGCCTGCTTCGTCGAGCAGCGCCTTGTTGTAGAACAGGGCAAGCGAGCGAACCGCAGTCGGCAGGCCGTAGTAATCGTCGCCGCGCTTCATCGCCGAAACGATCGGGAAGAAGTCGGATTCGATTTCGGCATGTGGGAACACGGCCGGGTCGAGCGGCTTGATCAGCCCACCATTCACGAACTGGTCGGTCCAGCCATAGAACAGCTGCACCACGTCCGGCCCCTGGCCAGCGACCTTGGCCGCAACGACGCGGGTCTGGTAATCGGCATAGGGGAAGGTGGTGTGCTTGACGGTGATGTCGGGGTTTGCTGCCTCGAAATTCTCGATCAGCTTGTCCATGGCCTGGACGCGGCTGTCGAAGACATACTGCCAATACTCGATTTCCACGGCTTGGGCGGAGCCCAGTGCCAGAAAGCTGATTCCGGCCGCAAGTCCGGCCATCTTTGCCTTGGTGAACATTAAATCCCTCCGTTGAACCGCCGATCCTCCGGCGGCCATGTCTGATGCGAGACAGGCGCACGACCGCCAATCCACCCTTAGCGTGAGATATGCGACAGTACCTTGTCAATAAAATAATCTACTTGAGTTATTCTGTGCACACACTAGTCTGGTTTCAGTTCCATCTGCTATCAATGCCGGGCCGGGAGGAAAGCCAATCTTGAATAGCCGCAACAAACGCGATTTGCGTCAGCGTGTTGCCATTGGCTCCAACCCGGAGCGCAATCGTGCTCACAACCGACGCGTTGTGCTCGAAGTCATCCGGATGAGTGAGCATCTCGGGCGCACCGAAATTGCCCGCCGCGCCCAGCTTACCCCTCAGGCCGTTGCCAATATCGTCGAGGAATTGCTCGAAGAAGGCCTGCTTATAGAACTGGGTCGACTGCGTTCGGGGCGAGGCCAGCCCCCGATACAGTTTGCGGTCAATCCGAACGGCCCCCTCACCGCCGGCATTGAAGTTGCCGCCGACCATATGGTCACCGTTTTGCTTGATCTCTCCGGCGGCATTCGCGGGCAGTCGATTGTTGCACTGGCTCCCGACGGCCAGGGGCCCGACGTGGTGCCTCATCTGGCCGCCGAAGAGGTTCGTCGGCTGCAGGAAACGTTGGGCGCCGACAACAGCAAGCTACTGGGTATCGGGGTCGTAATGCCCGGCCCCTTCGAGATCGAAGGAATGAGTTCGGTCGGTCCCGCCACATTGCCCGGCTGGGCTGGCACCGATCCCGTGCAATTGTTTGCCAAGGCCACCATCCCGCACGTTGTTGTGGAAAATGACGCCACTGCCGCCGTCGTAGGCGAACGGCTCTACGGCGCTGGTCGGCAATTGGGCACTTTCTGCTATCTCTATTTTGGTGTCGGCCTTGGGCTCGGCGTCATTCAGGACGGTCGCCCGGTGCGTGGCGCCTTCGGCAATGCCGGTGAAATAGGTCATGTCGGCCTGACCCCACGTAACGGCAAGGGAGGTTATGGTCCCGCTGGCGCACTCGAGCGCTTCGTCTCGGTCTTTGCGCTGCGAGAACGGTTGGCCATGGCCGGGATCTACACGGCCAATGTCGATGACATTCAAAAATTGCATGACGACGACAATCCGACCCTGCGTGATTGGATCGCCATGGCAGCCGATTATCTGGCGCCGACTGTCGCAATGCTGGAAAATATCTTCGACCCGGAAACGGTGATTTTCGGTGGCGGACTTCCAAATTCGGTTTTTGATGCCGTGATAGCGCAGCTCGATCCCCTGCCCGTCTCGGTAGCAACCCGGCGGCAGCGCGCCATGCCCCGCGTCCTGCGTGGACAGACCGGCCAGTTGACCGCCGCTTTGGGTGCAGCCGCCCTGCCCTTATTGGATACGGTCTCACCTCATCTCAACGTTGGCGATACGGCACACTAACATCTCATTGATTTCGGAATTTCGCTGATGCTTACCAATCGCCAACGGCTTGCCCGCCAGGCAGCCCAGCCCCATCTCATCGCCTTCCACACTGCGCTCGGTCGGTTGCAATCCTCGCTGACCGTCATGAATACAGGTGCGCATCCCGACGACGAACAAAACGGCATGCTCGCTTTGCTCCGCCATCAACACGGCATGAGGATTGTCATCGCCTGCTCAACACGCGGCGAAGGCGGGCAGAACAGTCTCGGCCCGGAGCGGGGCGGTGCGCTGGGTGTCATGCGCTCGCGTGAGATGGAAGAGACCGCCCGTGTGATCGATGCCGACATTGCCTGGCTTGGCCATGGTCTGAACGATCCGGTGCACGATTTCGGCTTTTCCAAGTCCGGGCCTGATACACTGGCGCGCTGGGGACGCGAACGCACCATCGAGCGACTTGTGCGTGCTTATCGCCAGTTCCGGCCCGATATCGTCATCCCGACCTTTCTTGATGTGCCCGGCCAACATGGACATCACCGTGCCATGACCCAGGCCGCCGAAATTGCGCTGGATCTGGCTGGCGATCCTGCCGCCTTTCCCGGACACGCCGATGAAGGGCTCATGCCATGGCGCGTCGCCAAATATTATCTTCCGGCCTGGAGCGGCGGCGACAACGGGTATTACGACGACGAAGTGCCGCCGCCGCCCACGACGACCACTATCCGCGCTATGGGCACCGATAGCGCCACCGGTCTTTCTTACGACCGCATGGGCGAGATTTCCCGCACTTTTCATGCCAGTCAGAACATGGGTCATTGGCTGCATCCAGGAATGCAGAATTGGGACCTGCATCTTGTCGATGGCGGCGTGGAGACCAATATCACAGCGGGCCTGCCGCAGCGTCTGGCCGATCTTGGCAATCACCCTGCCCTACAAGAGGCCGATAGCGCCATAGATCGCGCCATCTCAGCTTTCCCTGACGCCAAGGCCGCCATTGCGGGCCTGCTGGCGGCACGGCAAGCCATCACGACTGCACAAGCGGAAATGGACGTTGATAGTCTTTCACGCCATGGCCATCGCCTGAGCCGCAAACAGATAGAGATCGACGCAGCTATTGCCGCCGCCGCCAATATCCGGGTTATGGCGAGCCTTTCATCCAACAATGTCATGCCCGGCGAAAATTTCGACCTTCTTGTCGAGGTTGAGCCTGGCCTCGCCGAAACAGTCGAGATCGCTCCGATTACCGCTGCCGCGCTCGAGTCGACCGATCCGCGCGTGGTTGAAACCAGTGCTATTTTCCCCATGGCCGTTCGCAAAGACGCCAAGGTAGAAAATGCGTTCTCACCGGATTGGCAGAGGCTTGGTGGCAATGGCCACCTTTCCATTCAGGTGCGCGCCAGTGTCTCCGGTGCGACGATTACCTTCCGCGTTGACACGGAAGAACCCTTTCAGGTTGCCCCGCTCCATCCGCTGAGCCTCACACCCGAAGCCTTGATACTCCCTCTTCCGGCGCAGGGACGGCACACAATATCGGTCATGCCACGAAGCGAGATTGCCAAGCTGAATTTGGACATGCCGGGGGGCCTGCTGCTTCATAGCGAAGGGGATCGCCTCGGCATTTCTGCCACCGCCGATCTGAAAGCAGGTCGCTACAATATTCCAGTTTCCGTCGATGGCGCTCTGGCGCATGTCGTGACGCCGATCAATTACCCCCATATCGGCCGCACACGCTTCGTGCGCCCACTGACGCTCGATGTATTGGCTCTCGACCTCGTTCTGCCCGGCACGCGCGTCGGCTATATTGCCGGAGGCAGCGACCGCGTCTTTCACTGGCTCGAGCGCATGGGCGCGCACCCTACCTTGCTCGATGCCGAAACGCTGGCTGGAAGCTTTACCACCTTCGACACCATCATTGTCGGCATCTTTGCCTACGGAACCCGCCCCGATCTCGTCGCTGCCAATGCACGCATGCGCGACTGGGTAGAACAAGGTGGGCACCTTGTAACGCTATACCATCGCCCTGGCGACGGCTGGACCGCTGAGACGACGCCGCCTCGCCGCCTCGTCATTGGGTCGCCCTCGCTGCGCTGGCGCGTCACCAATCCCGATGCTCCTGTCACCATTCTGGAGCCCGGCCATAAGCTGCTGACCGGCCCTAACACCATCACCACAGACGACTTCACCGGCTGGGACAAGGAACGTGGCCTCTATTTTGCTGCAGAATGGGACGACGCATATCGGCCCCTCCTGTCCATGAGCGACGAAGGTGAAGGCCCGCTCACCGGCTCGCTCATTTCCGCCGAAATCGGCAAGGGTCGCCACACCCATACGAGCCTTGTGCTGCATCACCAGCTCGACAAGCTGGTGCCCGGCGCATTCCGCATCATGGCCAATCTGCTGCAAAAGGCCTGAAATGCCCAAGCCCGCCGCGCCCAATATCGGCATGGTCTGGCTGCTCTGCGACATGTCGCTGGTGACCATCATGACCGTGTTGGTCAAGATCGGCGGGGCCGACTACCCCGCCGTTCAGATGGTGTTCATTCGGTCACTCCTGGGTCTGGTCAGCGTGCTACCACTGGCCTGGCGGCATCGCCACGCCCTGCGCCGGACCAGGCAATGGGGCCTCCACGCCTTCCGCGTTTTCTGCAATACCGCCGCGCTCAATGCCAATTTCGCGGCACTCACCGCCCTGCCCCTGGCGCTGGCCAACGCCATCGGCTTCATGCGCCCGCTGGTTGTTCTGGTCCTCGCAACATTCATGCTCGGCGAACGCTCCGGCCGGTGGCGCTGGGTCGGTGCAGCCATAGGGTTTTGTGGGGTATTGCTGATGGTTGCGCCGGGCGAAGTGGTCTGGAATGCTGGTATCATTGCTGCACTCGCTGCTGTGCTGTTCGGCTCTCTGGCAACCGTGCAAACCCGGGCCCTCAAGGACGAAAACACCACGGTCCTTATGGTTTTCTACACCGTTGGCCTCACCGTCTTCTCCGCTATTCCCGCCGCAATAGTCTGGCGCCCCATCACACCAGATTCCTGGCCCTTGCTGCTCGGCATCGGCGTGCTCGCCCAGATCGCGCAATATTGCTATCTCCGCGCCTATCAATCGACGCCAGCGAATATGCTGGCTCCGCTTGGCTATCTTTCCATTGTTCTCGCCAGCCTTGCCGGTTTCCTCGCCTTTGGCGAGGTGCCCGCATGGACCACCGTGGCCGGCATTCTCATTATCCTTTTCGCGCTTGCACTCACCTCACGCCTCGACCGGCGGCAAATAACCAAGGACATAGAACATGGCACCCACATTTGACGTCGCCATCATAGGTCTTGGCGCCATGGGCAGCGCTGCGCTCTATCAATTGGCCCTGCGCGGGGCCAAGGTCATCGGCATCGACCGATTCCACCCCCCGCATATTCATGGCTCTACACACGGCCAGACCCGCATCACCCGCCGTGGCATCGGCGAAGGCGAGGTCTACGTGCCGCTGGCCACGCGATCGCACCAAATCTGGCGGCAATTGGAAGCGGAAACAGGCGCCGATCTGTTTCACGAAGTGGGCAGCATCATCGTTTCCGAACATGACGACGCGGTCGTGCGCCCCGGCCGCACTGGCTTTGTCCGGCGCTCCATCGCAGCTGCCCAGCGATACGCTATTCCGCATGAAATTCTGGACGCCGCAGAAATCCGTCATCGCTACCCCCATATGGCCCCCACCGATTCCGAGATCGGCTATTTCGAGCCCGGTGGCGGCTATCTCGTGCCCGAGGCCTGTGTGGCAACGCAGATCGCTCTTGCCCAGGCTCTCGCTGCAACCACAATGTTGGGAAGGGAGGTTGTGGCTATCGACGCCCAACCAAGCGGCGTCACCATCCGTCTTGCCGATGGAACGGATGTGCTCGCCGGCGAAGTTGTCGTCTCTGCCGGTCCGTGGGCTCCCGGCCTGCTGCGCGCCCCTTTTGATCGGGTGTTAAAGCCAACCCGACAAGTCATGCACTGGTTTGGTCTCTCGCCCAACGCCCCAGCCTCCTGGAGACGCTCGCCTGTGTTTATGTGGCCGCATGGCGAAAACGAATATGGCTTCTTTTATGGGTTTCCTTCCCTCGACGGTCAAAGCTTCAAGACTGCTGACGAATTCTACGGTGCAGCCACCGACCCGGATCAGGTCGAGCGTCATGTTTCTAGTTCCGACAGTCGACGGATGTTCGATGCACATATCAAAGGCCGATTTTCCGGCGTAACGTCCGACGTTGTTACCACAGCGACCTGCATTTACACCGCAACGGCCGACAGCATGTTCCTCATCGACCGCCACCCGGAGCATGACAACATACTGGTCGTTTCCCCCTGCTCCGGCCACGGCTTCAAGCACTCCGCCGCCATCGGGGAAAGCGTTGCTCAATGGGTACTTGATGGACAGTCGATGATCGATCTTTCCAGCTTCAATCTTGCGCGCCTTCTCTAGTTAAGAAAATAAGCCTCCGACCTGGTGCAGGTCGGAGGCTTGCTGCCGCTGGTGCGGCGAGAGCGGCCCGCGGCAGGGAGGTCCCCGCGAGCCGGATGCTTGATCAGCGCCTGACCGGCTGGATCAGATTGGCCATGATGCGGAAGGCCCCCGGGATCAACTTGTCCAGCTGGTGGTGCAGTACGAGGCTGGTATGGGTATGGCGGCCTTCGCCGATTTCGGCGGACAGCAATGAGCCGGTCAGCGGTTCTTCGCCCGCATCGTTCATGGCGAGCAGAGGCTTATAGACCTCGTCCCATTCCGAAGCGAAATACAGACCGCGCTCCTTGTCCCAATCCGCCCAGTCTTCTGCCCCGATGACATTGGGGTAGTTGAGGAGCGGATGGTCGGGCTCGAGCACCGTCACGTCGGCCATGGCATCGGTCACGCGGTAGCGGATCGAAGGCGTGCCGATCTTGAGGTAGGCCAATGGCACCGTATCGGTGTTCCAGCCATCGGATGGGCGGTGATAGAGCGTCACCAGGTGACCGCCATTCTTCACCCATTCATGCACGCCCGACAGCGCAGCCACGAGATCCTTGCGACGACCGAAGGAGAAAATGCCCACAACCAGCGTGTCGAGGTCCCGATAGGCACCTGCCTCCATGTCTGAGGGCGTCAGTTCCTTCAGGTCGACGCCAAGGCGCTTGAGCCAGATAGCCACATTGTCGTTGCCGCCACCGATATAGCCAATCCTGCCTTCCGGAATCACCGCCCCGACCGACTGAACCGGCACAGCAACTTCGGTGGGCACCACTGAACGACCAATATGTGGATAAGAGAAGACGTTGATGGCATAAGCCTGCTTGTCGAGCAGCTTGGGCGCGATGGTGATGCGCTCGGTACCCAACGCAGCGGGCGGTGCCAGTTCGAACGTACCCGCTTCCGATCCGGTTTCACCTGTCGCATTCATCGACCAGCCTTCGGGCAGGTTGAAATCAAGGTCCGCAGTGGTCGCCCCGGAAACAACAGCGGTCATTTCAACCGGCACGATTTCCTTTTCGGTGTTGAACACCACGGCATCTGGCTTCAACTCAAGCGAGGCTTCTGGCAGAACGCGCAGTGCATCTTCCAGATCGATATCGAGCACGGCCTTGTAACCATCGATATCGACGGTCAGCTGCACATAGGCATCGCCATTGCCGCCAAGCGGATCAAACTGCTCGTTGAGCGGATTGGTGAGGGCTGCATCGGCAGCGATGCTGACCCTGACGCCATCTTCTGTGGTGTCGCTAGTGATGCCATCGCGGGCGACGACAGCCACCGATTCCACCTTAACGGCTTCGGGGGCATCGACGATGGCCTTAACCAAGATATCCTGGCCCGGACGCAGATCACCGCCATCCGTGAAGGCACGGATATGCATGCCGGCAGACGTGGCGAGCGCCAGATCGACTTCCTTGATCTTGCGATCGAGGCGATGGCCGGCCTGGATTTCCAGCTCTTCAGGCAGGCTGGCGCGTGCTTCGGCAATCGCCCTGCCGATTTCGACCAGTTTTTTGGTCACGGTGACCGGGTCGCCGTAATCAGAAATGGCTTCGTCGATGAGGCCATGCGCATTGCGCAGAGCGTCGGCAGCAGAAGCCGGCATGCCATCGAGTTCGGCAATATGACCCACGGTGGCGATCAAGCCTTCGCGGATATCATTCTCGTCGCGCCCCGCATTACCATCGGAAGCCCAGCTCAGGTTCAGCGGCCATTCGGTCTGCGGATCGGGACGCCAGGAACCCATGCCCTGCGTCAAATGGCAGGAACGGGACCATTCGCCCATCTGCGGGAAGGTCGCGCCGGAGATCGGATCGCGCTCGGGCGCCTTCACCACCAGGGTCTGCGGCGGCGGCGGGGTTTCGTCGTCATAGACGCCGCCACCACCGCCCCATGCAGGCTGGTAAATCTTGGGCACGCTCCAGGGCTTGAGGCCGGCAGCGATCTGGTTGGGGAATTCGTTTTCGTCGCCGGAGATTTTGGCGGTGACGAAGGTCGCTACATTGGCGGCGCGGTGATGACCGTGCTGACCGCCCACGTCGAGGAAGCAGTTCATGATCACGTCGGGGCGGTAGTAGCGGAACGCCCAGGTCATGCGCTCGATGACGCGGTCGCGGCCCCAACGGTCGATGGTCTGGTTCGGGTCCTTGGAGAAGCCGAAATCGTGCACGCTGTCATGGTGGCCCTGGCCACCGAAAGCGAGCGAAGCGTCGAGCGCGCGCGAAGCTTCGGTCATTTCGCGGGTGCGAAGCACACCAAGGACCGAGCCGCGTTCCGGACCGATGGCGTTCTGGCCGCCTTCGCCGCGAGTAATGCAATAGAGTACAGGATGTATGCCGTACACATGACGCAAAGCGGCAAGCATGCCGCTGGGTTCGTCGTCGGGATGTGCGCCCGTGGTCATCAGCGTAACCGTCGACGTCAGACGCTCCAGCTGCCGGTAAAGCTTGACGATCACGGGCTCTCCTTTCTGAGCTGCAATCAGTTCCAGGTTGGAAGCAGGAGCAGCCCAAGCGGGAATCTGCGTGGCCGCCAGCAAAGGCGGCACAGAGGCGATAAAGGTTCGCCGGGTCAAACGTGTCATTGGTCTTATTCCTCTCCATGATCTCTTTGCTGCCTGGCCCTCCACGGCCGATTGCAACGATCATGTGACAAGCTATGCAGACCGATTAACTTAACTCAAGTGTGTTAATCGAAATAGTTTGGGCGACTGCCTGGCTTCAGCGCCCGCACACCGAATTTGGTTTGAAATTTAGAGAAAATAGCCCCGCGTTGTGTGAACACGTTCAGGGCCAGTTCTGGATGCCGCTCGTCGCATTGGCCTTGCGGAGAGCGCTTTCCTTCAGCATGAGCTCCGGTTGCACCAGTATGGCTTTCCTTTGCGTGACCCGGTGACACGAACGCCACCAACGAGTGTTCCCACTCGGTGCAACCTGAATAGCACTGCTGTATGCCCAACACTGGGAACGCCACGAGGGCCATTTGCGCCGACTCTTTGGCTTTCACCTATCTCTAGTGACGAGGCCCCGCCCTGTTGCGAATAATCGTATTAGGCGGTTATGGGGCCGTGAGCGGACGTAAGCCCCATCGGCGCGACAACAAGCCATTGGAGCTCAACGGTTAGTCGGGGACTTCGTGGG